>Ga0193716_1000404_pt1 | contig 26472 bp, 23 predicted proteins | sample U2c1metaG_FD_145901 | JGI IMG/M metagenome (GOLD analysis project Ga0193716, IMG submission 145901) | Soil microbial communities from a riparian zone of the East river system, Colorado, United States - U2c1 | ecosystem: Environmental > Terrestrial > Soil > Riparian zone | place: USA: East River...
CATAAACTAGGGTGTTGGAGGTTCCCAGATCGATGGCCAAGTCGCTTGAGAAAAGGCTAAAGAGCGGCCTTAGTCTAGGTTGCACAGGCGTGACGCACCGGGATAAAAACCACGAGGTGACATACGGAGGCTTCTTTCTACGCTGCCCGTTCAAAAACAGGATCATCCACCGAAGTTCCTCAGCCTCAGTCCTCGTCGGCCGAATCCAGTCCACACTAAGAGTGGGTAAGCCTTTGTTCCTGCATGATGCTGTTGATCACATGCGGATAGGGTTCGAACCAGCGGGACAAACGGAAGGATCGCAAAATCGTTTGTGGTGGGCGATGCTGTGCGGGATTAGCTTTGGTCGCTTTCCCATACCTTTCCAGATACCAAGTGCAGTCGCGTTCATATAGAGCAATCGCACCTGCTCGCGCCTTTCGCCTCGCCGGCTGTAGATGCAATCGTGACCAGAAGCTGCGTTTCTCCAGACTCGAGCAAGTATGGCCCCATGCTGACGGCAGGAGCATTGTCGATGTCCTGCACTTCTTCGGCGCTTTGCGCGACCATCTCATAGTTTGGTGATGTCCGCGAACGCTCCGGATCGAGACTGAACAATAGATCATTCGAGGTATGAACTGCTGCCTATCGCGGGCAGTCCATGAGGCTCCTCCTTCGAGCAAACAGTGAGCATTGCTCCATGGCTTTGCGACCTTGTAATCGCTCATTTGTCTATGTTTATCTTTGCAAAGCAGTAATACCGTCGCCAACAATTGACGCAACGGACCGGGCGCAGCGCAAAAAGAGCTAGAGGGCCGTCGAGAGAATGTGGCTCGGCCGCTCGAAATTCGATTGAACTACAGAGAGGACACCCTCGACGCATCCAAAGTATCCGTGGAATTCGACTCGGCCAGTTCAGACCTGCGATATCCATTCAGGTTGTTCCTCACGATCAGAAAACAGAATGCATTATGAGCCATTTGCACCTTCCGCGCTGGAATTTGAATCCAGCCACGAAAGAAGAGTACTGATGCTGCCAGTAGCCATGGCCATACACGAGTCACCTGCTCCGTAATAGAGGTGAATGCTATCTCCATCCGCGCCGATGGTCTGTCCACAAGGGAATACAACGTCGTGAACATCACCTCCGCGCTCATATGGAGCTTCTGGACCGAACATCCATGAATCTCCTCGCTGCAAGCAGAGATCGGGCTTGTCGAGGTCGAATAGAGCGAGACCTAAGCGATAGATGCTGCCGGATGCTGTCTGGCGGACGCCATGATAAAGCACCAGCCAGCCCTTCGCAGTTTCAATCGGCGGTGAACAGAGCCCAATCTTGTTCGCATCCCACCATCCACCGCGTCGTGCCTCAAGCATTACTTTGTGACCGCCCCAATGCCGCAGATCTGGCGAATATGAAATCCACATGTGAGCGCCAAGTGTTGTCATAGGCCGATGAATCAGTGCCCACAGGCCTCCAATTCTCCTAGGGAGTAGAGCAGCATCCTTGTCCTCCGGCGGCATGATCACACCGTATCGCTCAAAGCTCTTGAAGTCCTTGGTCAGTGCTAGTGAGACTCCTGGACCACCCCGCGCGAAAGAGGTATAAGCGATCGCATATTGCTCAAGCTCTGGAACATACGTGATTCGTGGATCTTCGATACCCCAGATCTCTTCGGGATATTCGCGTGGATTTGCCATCAACGTTGGCTCGGGATCAATGCGCCACCCATCGATTCCGTTCGAAGAACGAGCAGCACAAAGGTGCGACAGACCACGCCGGTCTTCGACGCGACAAAGCAACAAGGTGTCTCCGTCGGCTAGCCGCGTCGCGCCAGCATTGAAGACGCTATTGATCGGATACGGCCAATCTTTCCGGCTGAGAATAGGATTGCCAGAATAACGTGTAAACAGGGGCTCCTCCGGACTCATCTTAAAATCCTGCTGTTCAATCGTGAGGCGTTCAGGCGATGCCGCTTGAAGGATCGTTGGATTCAAATGGAGACGCTCATTTCCTGGTTCATTTTCTCTACGGTTGTCATTTCTATACTTTGCATTTCAAGAAGAGCCATCAGGAACGAAAGCGTCGATTCTGCCCCTTGGTTTTCATTCACGCGGTCTGGATGCAGTCCGTCCCTACAGCCGCCAGTCGTCGCGTCGTAGAGTGGAACTTGGAGGTCGTTCTCCCCCAGAAACCAGCGGAAGGCACACCCTGCCTCATCGAGCCAGTACTCCTCGTTCGTCAGCCGGTAGGCTTGGAGACAAGCAGAGATTGTCGCGCACGCCTCGACTGGTTGTTGATCGAAGCGAGCCTTCTCTCCACCTTCAGCGAAAAACCCTCTGGAGCCTATCGGAACAAAGATTCCCTCATCGCCACGGTGCTGTTCGGCGACAAGCCATTTGAGAGACTCACAGCCTATTTCGATCATTCTCTTGTTGCCACTTCGCCACCCCGCGACTAGGAGTGCCTGCGACAATCTCGCATTTGAGTAGGAAAGACTCTTTTCAAACCACTGCCATGTCTCTGAATGACTTCGCTCATAGATATCCAGTAACCGATTCGCGAGTACATTTCGAGTGCTCTGGATCACCCTGTCCCCGGGGAACCAGTCTAGATAAGCTTGCATGCCCAACACGGAGAACGCCCATGCGCGAGGGCTAGTAAACGTCAGAGTTGCCGGGACTGCGGTCTCGAAGAGCCTGCCTGCAGCTCCTCTCAGGCCTGAGTCTTCTGAATGGCCAAGCACCATTCCCAATGCCCACAAGGCGCGACCATGGCTATCTTCAGATCCAACGTCTTCTTGCCAGTGGCGGTCATAGCTAAGAAAGTTTCTGAATCTACCAGTCTTGTCACAAAAGGCGAGCAACAGAAAAGACAGGTATCGATGAGATAACTTCGCATACTCGTGGCTGCTTGATCGCGCCGAGGCACTTAGTAGCGTAGCTACGATAAGGGCACGGGCGTTGTCATCGGTCGTATAGCCTTCGAGACTATTGGGTACCGTAAATATGGCATGCTGCAACATGCCCGTATCGTCGGTCAGGTTCGATAAATGAGCTGTATCTAGCGGTGGCAACCCGTCTGTTGCTTTCACTGCAAAGATATCCGGCAGTGCGGCACGTGGCCGCAACATTCTTTCGACGCGCGCACGCTGAAAGCTCGCCATATAAGCTTGTGCCGTGCTTTGCCACGTCGTACCGCGCGAGTAGAGATAAGCGCGTTTTCGCATCGCATGCCGCTCGGCATCGTTTTCCAACAACTTGAGCGCCGCTTCTGCGATGGAGTCAGGATCGTCAAACGGAACGATTACGCCACGCTCATCGGCAAGAAGCTCTCTCGCATGCCAGTATGGTGTGGAGATAATTGCCTTCCCCGCTCCGAGAGCGATCGCGAGCGTACCGGAAACAACCTGCGCCTCCTGACGATACGGAGTAATGTAGATATCCGCGGCGCCTACATGCTCGACCAGTTCCTCAGCGCTCACAAAGCGGTTATTGAAGATCACATGCGAAGAAACACCACATTCCTCTGCCAACGCCTGCAACTCTTCCCTATAGCGCTCACCCTCGCGCCGCCTGATATGAGGATGCGTTGCCCCGGAAACTATATAGACCAAGTTTGCGTGCTTCGCCAGAATCGCGGGCAGGGCGCGGATTACATTTTCAATCCCCTTGTTTGGCGACAGCAAGCCGAATGTAAGCAGGACGAACTTCCCCTCAGTGCCGAAGTGGTCCTTGAAATAATTGGGATCCATGAAGGGAAGGTCCGGTACGCCATGTGGAATGACATCAATCTTGTCGCATGGAACCTCATACACATTGCGCAAGAGACACGCTGCCTGCTCGCTCATCACAATCAAACGATCTGAAAGGTGAGCGATCTCTTCGAGCACGGCGCGCTGGTTCGAATCCGGTTCACGCAGGACGGTGTGAAGCGTCGTCACCAGCGGCATCTTCAATTTACGAAGCAAGGACAGTATGTGGCTGCCCGCAATCCCTCCAAAGATGCCATATTCGTGTTGCATGCAGACAAGGTCGTTGCCGTTGAAGTTAAGAAATTCAGCGGCCTGCTCATAGGAGGTCCGATCCTCTTGAGCGAGTTCTAGGCGTACTCGCTCAGGATATTCATAGCTTGATTCCGGATCGTTGACTGGAATCGCGAAGAGGCGATCACTCCCGTATTCGGCTGCTATTGCGGTGCATAGGTCTGTTGTGAACGTGGCGATGCCACATTGCCTCGGCAGATAATTGCCAATGAAGGCGATGCGCGTCGGCAGAGGTAGCGGTGGGGCTTTCGACACTGCTGGCGACGGGACGTCTATAAGCGAGAGCCCAGCCACTTCTTCGTGATGAAGTATTTGCGGGAGAGACATGGTTTCCTGCTTTCACTCGTATCGCCGTCGCGCCAGTCGCTATCTGATCTATTCATGACCGGTTGCGATGTGCATGTTCCCAATCAACCTCTCGTGCCAGGAGACATTAGGGCTTATTGCGCCGGAGCCTGCCGGCTAGTCATATCGTCAACAAAGCCAAGTGAAGCCGCTTGCTGGATCTGACGCGCATGAAGCGTAACCTTAGCAATCTGGAAGCCTGGAAATTCTCTGACATCGATCGAATTCAGTTCAGCAGCGTTGAACCGCCCATTCACTTGATTGAGAGCAAAGGTGATCGCTTTGCCAATAGCTGATTCTGCCGTCCGGCCGGCAGCGAAACGGGAATGGGCATCATCCTGTGCCCCCACATGAAGTGCCAACCCGCGTTGCGGATCTTCACGTCCAGAGCAGCGGCCGTCGTATCTTCGACAGACATCCACTTTCCGCAAAATTGCTCTTGTCTCAGATCGATGCCGTCCGACAGCGCGCATCCTGTGCGCAGGAATATCGAACGCGGTTTCACGCTTGTGTGATTTTCTGACTATCGATGTAGCGACAGTGCGGCCAGAACTGACGGAAACTCCTAAAGGAGTAATGGATACGACTGCAGAGGAAAGTTGCCGACCGAAATCTGGACCATAACCCGGTGCATTCACCTTCGTGCGGCCAAGTTCGTTTTCTGAGTAGTTGGTAGCATCGGGCTGGCTCGCTGGCCTGAACGGAAGTAGATTCTTTCTTGTCCGCCGCGAAAGATGATTCTTTACATCAGATTGTTTATTAAGGGTCATGGCGGCTCCAGTCGTCCTGCTGCTTACTTGAAGGTGCTCGTCTGGAGCGAAGCATGGAGAGCTGGAGGCGAGAAGCGAAGATCCTGACTACTTCCTTAAGCATACGCTTGAAACAGTCATCGTGCCGTCCGCACCACAATCCATAAGCTCTCCAAATTGGAGAGAGCAGGGCACTGCTCATTTTGCAGCGTCTGGCGAACCCATGGGCAACAGCCCCGGCAGCGGCAGTTTCAGAGTGTGATCGACGAGATCGTCAATCTGCGGCAGATCGGCTTCCGATTTATCGCCCTGGCCGATGACAATTCCTATCCGGTGACGCTGACCGATCTGCGACTGGCCCGGGAGCAAAACAATACCGCCAAACTCGAAGAGTTCACTGTGATCCGGACCGAACGTTTTCAACTGATGGCAGAGCTCGCCAAGTTGCCCAAAAATTTTCTTCTTCACGCAGATCACCATGGAGGCGGGTGAGGACCGCGAGTATCTCGACGCGATGCGCAAGGCCAATATCAAGGGCGCTCTGGTCGGGGTCGAGGCCGGTAACGCCCGAAGGACTCAAAGCGGTCTTCAAAGACTTCAACTACTCAGGCGAGGCCTTGGGGAAGCAGTTGCAGACCTTCAAACAGCACGGCGTCCATGTGCTTGGTTCTTTCATCTTCGGGCTCCCGACAGATAAACCGGCAACGTTCGATGCAACAGTGGAGATGGCGCTTAAGGCGGACGTAACCTTCGCCCAGTTCGTGATGATGACGCCGTTTCCCGGGACCGTGGACTTTGCTCGCTGAGAGAAGGAGCAGGCAAAGGAGCCCACGCTGGTGGGTGATGTGCCGATCACTCGATACTGGCTGATTCCGATAGAAGTTCGCCCCAAGATGTTTACGCCGCATCCGTCAATGAGCTCTGATGAGATTCGGGAACGTACTCAGAAGGTCTGGGACAGGTTTTATAACTGGAGTGCAATCTGGCAGAGATCAGCCTGCACGCCAAATCTACGGGCCAGGGTAGCTTTCGCGTTCCTTTCGAAACTCTACCGGCAGATGTATGCAGGAACTGGTATCTCGACCGATAGCGCCCGCAGAAAGAAGTCCAAAACTTGGGCCCGGTAGACGACCAGACAGTGCAGGAAGCTGTTCCAGCATAGCCAATGCCGGAGCTGCAATCACCGACCTGGGAACTCGCGTTTGCTCTCCCTACTGCGTCGTCCAGCGTTTCTGAGGAACGAGCATCCAGCTGAGACGAGCCCGTTTGTCGTTATCCCGAAGAGTTGAATACCGTTGTAGAAGTGAGGATTTCTCACGTCGTCCTATAACGATCCTGTCGGACAGGTATAAGCTACTCTACTTCCGAAAGTCGATTTTGGGGAAGTTTGGACCGAGCTTGTGACTGATAGAACCACCGGGCATTTAGCGACTTGAACTTCTAGAGAATGGTTTTTCCGTAGGTTTAGTAGCAGCCAATGCTCGCTCGTGGGCTGAGCCCGCGCCGGCAAAGCTATAGAAGCCGACCCTGTCGACTTCGAACTCCAACCCAAAACCAACCCAAAATAACAACCCCCTAAACGTGTTACATCGCTGATGGCCTGAGAGATCGCTTCTGGCTTCTGCTGCTGCATAGCGTGGCTTGAGCATCGCGGAACTGATCCGGGTGGAAACCGAGAATGAGACGATCCTGGACGGAGCTCCCCTTCGGGATTGCCCTGGTGGGAACCGATCGTATGGTGCGTCGCTGTAACCGTGAATACGAAAGGATGTTGGGATTTGGGCGTGGCGAACTCAATGGGTGTGTTGCACCTCTTCCTGAGAGCGAGAAGCAGACGTGGAAGATTCAGGAGGAGCAACTTCGCTCAGGCCAGCGGATTTGTGACCAATGAAAAAGTGAACCCAGTTCTAAAAGTTTTGGGCACATTTTGGGCACAGACAATTTTGGCAAGTAATGGGGCTTCCATTAAAGCGTTTATATTGAATAACTTTATGGACATTTATCTACCTAATCACGTTGCAGCCCTTCGGGCATTGACCGAAGGCTCTCATACCTGGGGCCGCCACGGTAAGTAGTTCAATTTAAATAACTTATTGAAACGTGCCGATGTGACGCTGAGAAGGGAAATCGACGTTGCCAGAGTTTAAAAACATCTCGCAACTGATTGATTCTAAAGATCTGGCTCCTGAGCCCGGACTCGAACCGGGAACCTGTCGGTTAACAGCTCCGGAATTGGTCGGTTCTCCTGCTACTACTGGTTGCTATAAGCTGTTATCCATCAAGCACTTAGTTGGTCCCTCCGTTTTGTCGATTGCTACCAATATATGCCCAATTGTGATGGATTTTGAAGGAGCTTGGGTACAAAAATGGGTACAGTCATCTTGCACCTTACTTTCGTTACTGCACAGTTGAAAAACCTCTATTTACCTCAACTCTAGCGGCCGCCTCCTGGGTGTTAAATCTCTCCCCGGTCGTCGACCACTTCTCTGCCCTTCCCCTCGTTTCGCTTAGCTTCGGAAGCCATTTTGACTTTTCAGGCGTCCTTGGCGAGGCCACTATTGCACGTCGGTTACGGGGGTGATCGATAGCGCGGCCTACGGTTCCCTACACCCGTGAACCGGCCCTCTACAATGTGTATAACGATGGCTGCGAGGAAGTCATTTGGTATGGCCTGGTGTGATGACCGCTGCGGGGACTGCTTTAGTCGCTACCTAGTTTTGCCGCGTGCAGATTGCATGCAATCGTTCGAAAATCTCTTTCTTCCGGAGATAATCACGCATCGCCATGGCCTTCATCCGATTTGCAGAGCTGTAATGTGCCGATCCATTTCGATACTCATTTTTAACCGTAGTTATTATTGTCGGTAAGTCATAGCGAACCCAGGCCGTCTGCGATCCGAACGTTTTATTAGCATATTGAGTCCAGCGTGAATCCTTTGAGGAGACCACCTGCGAAAGTTGAGCAAGCATCAAGGCCTTAACATTTGACCCGTCAACTAAACTTACAGCCCGCGCGTTGGCTCCTAAGTCAATTGTTGTAGAGCCAAACTGCGTATCGAAGACAAATGGGGCCACAAGGACCGCATTGACGCAGGTTTCCACAGCCTTCGCATATTCGATTAACACTCCCGCGAAGATAGGTAACTGCATTTCTTCGAACTGGCTGATCAGAAACTCCGCAGTAGCTATTTGTTGGACCACGTTGTCCGTGAAGAGAGGATAACGGCGCTTGAGAACATCCACATGGATTCCATAAGCATCCGAGTCTGCCTGTTTCACTCCAACGCAGAAATCATGAATTTTATCCATGAACGCCTCAGCCATCGGTTCGACCATGGCGGTGTCTACAAGGGCACTCAGCTGTTGTGCCCAATCAGACTGCACGGTAGATATTGCATCGAGTACCTGGCGTAATCGAACGCTGCTCACTTCGGCCGCTCTAGCACGTGAAAGATTTTGTTCAGCGGCGATCTCATGTTCCGACAGACGTTTTTCCAATGAAGAACGGCTTAGATAACCATCTACGAATTTTTCCAAGTCGGCATACATGACATCTCCGCTTGCACCGTCAAGTTGCATATCAATTGCATCTACAACCATGCTGCGCCCTAAATCAGCCTCGCCCAGTGCTATAAGACTTTTACCCTCTATAGCCAATAATGCTTTACTAAGGGCCTTTTTTTGTCGATAGGAATAGAAGCTAAACGATTCGCCGCTTGCTGTGCTTGTCTCAACATCTTTCTGCTCTCCATCACTGATCGAGAATGTCTGGACCTGGGTGCGTCCTGCTTGACAGAGTTCTCTTGCATCGTCAAAGCGGCCTAATTCGTATAACGTATGGGCTAAATAAACCTTTGTCATAGGATCAGCGAGAATGTTTTCGGACTTTCTTAGGTAATCCTCGGCAAGCAGAAGATGCCCCAGCCGGAGGAATGCTGTACCAACAGCAAAAAAACCGACATCGCTCTCAACCGTACCCTCGTGTCCATAGAAGAATCTGCACGCTTCTTCCTGATCATCCAATGAAAGAAGCATGAGGTGATTTTCAATTATCGTGTATACCTTTGGGCATTTCGCGACGGCCTCAGCAGAAAGCGTTTTAGCCTTTATTCGATCTCCGCTTGATATTGCGAAAGCCCAAGAAGATAAACTTTTACCTTGAAGTGAAGACAGAACAACTGAGCGAGATTAGCCGATGTGCTGGATCGATAATCTTTGACCGAAATTCTCTCAGGCGTGACTTAGATGAATTGATGAAGTCGCACCGTTTTTCCGAAATATTTCCCTCGCTGGATATGCAGTCCCGGATCGAAAGGCTGTCGGGGGATGTCGCTCAACTCAAAGCGCTTGTGGCGGTCCTAAAACCCAAGCTCCCGTAGTCTCCATCGCCCTACCAAGTCATCCTGACATGGCTTGAGGCCGCCAGAGATGCCGGAATCGTCGATTGTTGCCGATTTCGGCTTGGGTGACTGTTACCCCGATTTGGCTATAACTGCTTTCATGGACTCACGGAGGTCCTGATGGCGTCTTTTGTTCCGCTCGTTTTGCAGCGGTGTTACCCACCGGCAGTTATCAGGCGAGTAGCCCTTGTAGTTGTCGATGCGGTCGATTTGAAGTCCCGGAGCATATCCGTTTCCGATAGCCCATTTGTAGAACGGTGCCTATGAGCAACGCGGAAATGAAACGGAAGATCGAGGTCTACGAAGCCGCTCTCACCGAAATTGCCGGCTTCACCTTTCCCCAGAATGTGCGAAAGCGGAAGCGCGACGTAAAAGTGCTCGGATCGAACTGGGTCTTCCGCCGGCGAAGTTCGTACCTTCGAAATGGAAGAGCGTCCCGCAAAAAACCATTCGCCATGAATGGTAGGAGCCCGATTTCGGAATTCAAATTATGGTTCGAGCCAGTTCGCAAGAGGAATTGCTAAACGAGGAGGTCAGCCTGCTGCGGAAGAAGATTGCAGGCCTGCAAAAGCTTGTCGCGGAATTGCTCCTGAAGAACCAACTGCTCCGAGAAGCAATAGGAGACAGAAAAATGTAATACGGCAGTTCGCCATGAATCCCTGGTGTGCGGAGTCTATCCGAGCGCAAATGCTCAGAACGCATCGCTTCGGTGTTTGGGGGGCGGCTTCTGCTTTTGTCTTGGGCGTTATCGAGCGGAGCTGTTGAACAGCGAATAGGCTTACGTCTAACCTAGGGACCCGTAGCTCCAACGCACACTTGCCACTGTCTCCTCGCACTTCCATAAGTGATGTCACTTCGCTCGAAAAGTCTCGTCAGCGCGAGAGAACGGTGATACTGTATCCGATGGGAGAATCGTTCCAACGGCACAGATCGTTATCGGTTCGGAACCAAAGGCAAAGAGGGTGGCCAGCTTCGGCTGGCTTTCCCTTTATCTGCCGATCGCGGGCTTGATCATCGGCCTGCAACGTATCGAAAAAGCGCTTGTTCAACTCAGGCTCCAATCATCCCCAAAGTCCCTACCGACATATGATCGTGGCGACGTTCCGTCCCAAATGAAAACCTATGGGAGGGCGCACGTACAGCAGCGAGCACGCGGTCCGGTTTGTATCAAAGTGGCGTCTCACAAGCCAGCCAGAAAGCTCATCAGTCGCTCATCGTCCCGCCAATTTGCAATCCTTCGAGGAGAGCTCAGTTTATCGAGGTGTTTCCTAAACCTTTCAGGCGCTAAAAGGAGATAACTTTCTGTGGAACCCAAACCTACCTGACCCATGTATGCCGCCAGTGCAGGGAGCATACGATTGAGGTCAACACCGCCACGAATCCATGACGTAATCCTGTGTACGGCGAAAGTCTGACGCATATCTTGCAGCCGAGGTCTGGCAGGGGATCCGCAACGACGATTTATCTCCGACACCCGACACAATCTGACGAAATTGTGCCTGACAGTTGCTGTTGCGATCGGACCACCGTTTTCATTTGTGAATAGATGCTCGCCACCGATATCCCCCTGAGTTCTCCAATCGACATACCTCCGGAGCTGCTCCAGGAGTTGCCGATTCAGCGGGATAACGCGTCCCCCCTTCAGCCCAGAGCCGCTTATGTTGAGCATGCCCGTTTTGAACTTGATATCTTTACTTTTCAATCCGACAGCTTCCCCAAGCCGCGCCCCCGTGGCGTAGAGCGTTAGGAGGAGAGCTTGAAGCGTTTCAGCATGGATGATGCAGTTCGTCGCTTGCTGACACGATGACGTCGCAGCCAATAAGCGGCGAATCTCTTGAGGCGTATAGATGTGTGGAACGAAGGTTTGTCGAACGGCAGATTTGAGCGGCGGCATTAGAACTAGTGGAATTTCATTGCGCCGGTGCAGGAACTCCAAGAAGCGCAACAAGAGGAAGTTCTTTTGCCGCCATGTGACTGTCGCGACGGGAGAACCGTCGAGATACGCGACGACGTGATCACTACTTAGCTCAGAGATGTCGAGATCACCGCTCGACTTGCAGAACCTCGTCAAGCGGGATTCTTCATTGCTGAACGCGTATCCGTCTATCCGTTTGCGCGCGACATACTGATTGACGGCCGTGGACAGCTTCATAGGATTTCCATCAAGGTAAAGTCGGCTACTTTGCGCAGTGCGCGTACGTCAAGCTTTGCATAAATGCTGACAGATCGCAGGTCCCGATGTCCGAGGAAGTCCGCGATTTCCCGCAATGACATCCCCTTGTGAAGGAGTTGGGTCGCGCATGCATGCCTTAAGGAGTGCGGACCCATTCTTTCCGATTGCACTCCCAGCATCTTCATTCGCCTGGAAACCATTATTTGAATGCTTTGGGTGCCAACTCGACGGAATGGAGGTCTGAGCGTTACGAATACGTTGCGGGATTTGCAAATTGGGCGCTCGTCTTTCAGATATTTCAGAATCGCCTCTCCGACCTCGAATTGGATCGGAAACTGCTGAATCCTCCCCCGCTTAGCCCGCCGTACCGTAAAAGTCTCATTGATCCAGTCGAAGTCTTCCAAGACAAGCCGGGCTACCTCACTCACTCGTAGGCCGTAGATCGAAAACAAAAACAGCATGGCTGTCGAACGCAAAGGGTGGGCAGACCCGTCATCATTGGATTCCAATAAACGTCTGACGTCCTTCCATGCAGGCCCCTGTGCGGTAGCTGCAACCTGGGAACTCGGGGACCGTGGATATCATGAGCGATCGCTGTTCCAACCCAGCCTCGCAATTCGGCGTATCGAAAGAAGCTACGGAGGCGATTGCAGTTGCCTGCGATGGTTCGAGGTTTACATCCAGCGGCTCGCTTGCCCTCCATGAACCCTTCCACGTCTCCAGCTGTCATTTGGGACAGAGGCATACCGCGAGATCTCATCCAAGAGAACAGGTCAGATACAACTGCTCTTCGGCTTCGGATCGTAGCGAAGGACAATCGTTTCTCCCTTTGGGAATCCAGAAACTCACAGAGACATGAATCGAGTGGATTATCTGACCTGTTCTCGACCAGAGAATTGTGGAATCGGAACCACCGGCAGGCCGCCTGGGTGAAATTTTCAAATGATTTGGGTCCAGCGTTTCTAGTAACGTGAGCCGATGGATCGACGATCCAACGTGCTGACGCCTGTTCAATCTCGGAGAGGTGAACCGACCGCATGGAGTGGAGCTCCAAGAGTCTTACCAGATGCAGCAGGGTGCAGGCGGTAGATCTCACAGATGGACGGCTGACGCCATTCTCCAACAAGTAGGCCAAGTACTGTTCACGTTCCGCTAGAACGGGAGCCGCGAGCTGAGCTTGCCGAACTCGGCTCCAATTGAAAACTCTGTCGATTACGCCCACTGGTTGCATGGAGGAGCACCGTCGTAAGAAGATTTAGACTATTAGAACTTCGTTTGTAAACTCTTCACTCCGGAGCGTATTCCATTAGACGGGTAAATTGGGGGTAACAAGGCCTCCCGCCCATTGAGCAGTCGATTCCCTGCCCTGAGCACCAGGAGCTGGGAGTCTTCAGGCGTTGAGATACCCCTTAGGGACAAGGGTAATTTCATTGCTGAAGCTTCCCTGCTCTATTTGCCGGTTTGTGGTCGCTTCTGACAGTTTTGTTGATACCCGAGGCCAGCCCTGAAAGGCCGCGTCGGCGGTTCGATCCCGTCTCTGGACACCATTTAGATTCAATAACTTACAAGCGTTAAACCATAAGCCTCCCGTTCGGGAGGCTTTCACGTGTTTTGGGTAAATGCCATGTTTTGAATAACATGGTACTTTTCGGGGATGGTCGCGTATTGGTCGTGCGTTGCCTTGCTGATTAGAGGCGATCTTCCAACTCTTTTTGGAATGTACAAAATGCGAATGACGCAGAATGGGTGACGCCAGCCTTTTTCAAAGTCACTCTCCTCGTTTGGTTTGTTGCTCGATGGTGTTCTGATAAGAACTCCGTTCAAGGCATTTCTCCAGAGTCAGACGAGCTAGAGCCGCTCGCAAGTAGCAATAACGACTTCAGCTTTGGGCACGTTTGAAAAGCCTGTCTATGCTGCCAGAAATGACGGGATATGCCTCGACCTCCGACGGGTTCTCGCGGACGAGGTTGCTCAAAGCCTTCCGGAGGACTCGCCGGAAGAGGTGGGTCCAGCCACGGCAAGTTTTGTCGCCAAGGTGCTAGCTGGTCAAATCAGATGAAGACCCGCCGGGAGGGTAGATCGCCGCTGAAGAGTGGATTGATCTATTGTGCTTCTTGATCGTGCATGGTAATTTCTTGTTTATGCATGGTTCATCAGGGGCAATAAGAAAAAAACGAGATTGAAAGTCGACTGCTGCGCGGCCTTCCCGTCAATGCCACTGCCCTCGCGAAGGAGTTCCTGGTGTCCGAGGACGCCATCCGTCGAGATCTGCGGGCGTTAGCCGCTGAGGGCAAGTGCAAACGGGTTTACGGTGGCGGGCTTCCGATATCGCCGGATGGAGTCCCGTTTGAGCACAGACTCTTGAACGACTCGAAAGAAAAACGCGCTTTAGCCTTGGCCGCCCTGACCTTAGTCTCTGAAGCTTCGACGGTGTTCCTTGACAGCGGCAGTACCAACTTGGCCTTGGCCAGAGAGATGCCGCCCGATCGCTCTCTTACAATCGCCACAAATTCGATCTCAATCGCAAGCGCTCTCCTCGATCGAAAGAATTTCAAAGTCATTGTTCTGGGAGGAGAGATCGATCGTGAAACCGGCGCGGCCATCGGGCTATCTGCGATCCGCGAAGCCGAACGATTGAGCTTTGATCTGTGTTTCCTCGGAGCGTGCGCCGTTTCAGTGTCTCTGGGAATTGGCGCGTTCCATATGGCAGATGCCGAATTCAAACGCACACTCATTGCGAGAAGTGATCGCACCGCAGCGCTTGTCACTATGGACAAAGTTGAGACTCGGGCGCCGTTTCAGGTGGCTGCACTGGCAGTCCTTGACCATGTCGTTCTTGAATCCGGTACATCGGAGGAGATTGTCTCGACCTTTTCCAATGCCGGCCCCAAAGTCATCATTGGGCAACCGTAGGTTGCATCTCGTTCGACACAAGCGAGAGCGGGAATTTTCATGACAGAGGGTTTGTATCTATCGCGCGCGAAGCTATCGACCAGGCTGGCGTTCGTTGCCGCAGGTTTCGGCGTAGCTTGCTGGGCTCCCTTAGTGCCTTTCGCAAAGACCCGCTGCCATCTCGGCGACGACACGATGGGGTTGGTTCTTCTGCTCTTGGGCGCCGGTTCCATCGTTGCGATGCCGCTTGCTGCGAACCTAAGTGCGCGCTTCAGTAGTAAGCCGGTCGTACTCTCAGGTGGAGTAGGACTGGCACTCATATTGCCGCTCTTGAGCGTCGTATCGTCGCCGATCGCCCTTGGAGTCGCGCTGTTCGCCTTCGGGGCTTCTCTGGGATCGTTAGATGTTGCAATGAACCTGCATGCTGTCGATGTTGAGCGTGTCTCTGAGAAGCCGTTGATGTCTGGATTTCACGCACTCTTCAGTGTTGGCGGATTTCTGGGGTCGGGAATCGTGACCGCTCTTCTCTCTCGAGGCATCGCACCTGTCTCAAGCACAATTCTTAGTTCCGCTATTCTTGTCTCGCTGATTCTTATGGCGCTTCCGCGCATGCTCTCGAATCGAGAGAGAACGAAACAACCTCTTTTTGCGATTCCGAGAGGTGTCGTGCTCGTCATCGCTATCTTCGCGGCCATCTCATTTTTGGTTGAGGGCGCTTTGCTGGATTGGAGTGCGCTTTTGCTCGTCGGCGAACACCTCGTCTCAGCAGCGCACGGGGGGCTGGGATACATGCTTTTCTCCATCGCGATGACGTTCAGCCGTTTCGTCGGCGATGGCATCGTAGCGCGATTCGGGAACCGCTTTGTGCTGACACTTGGTGGGGTGATAGCGCTTCTAGGGTTGTGCGGCCTCCTTCTCGCACCGGTCGCATGGATCGGGCTTGTTAGTTTTGTCTTTGTGGGCCTTGGAGCCGCAAACATCGTGCCTATCTTGTTCAGACTCGCGGGTACGCAACACACAATGCCTAAGGGATTAGCCGTTGCTGCCCTCACCACGGCGGGTTACGCAGGCATGCTGATGGGGCCAGCCGTCATTGGCTTCTTGTCCAAGGGGATCGGCTTGCACAACGCGTTCTGGTTTCTGGCCGCCCTCCTGGCGTGTGTGCCGATCTTCGGCAAATATGTGACGGTCAAATCCTCATTGAACAAAGTGGTAGGACAAAGCCTATGACGCGAACACGAGCCATTGTCTTCGATATGGACGGGGTGCTTATCGACTCCGAGAAATTGCATGCACACGCAAAGCGTATAGCCTTTGCGCACGCGGGAATCCCCCTGACGCATGCCGATCTGCGCGCCTATGTAGGCCGAAGCGATGCCATCATGATCGACGAGATCGGAACTCGATACGAACTGACTAACCATCAAAGATCGACGGTCCTGAATGAAAAGACGCGGATCTACGAACAAGAAGAACAAGGGATAAAGATAGTTCCGGGTGCGATTGAGTTCGTCCGGTGGGCGGCTCAGCATTATCGTCTGGCTCTTGCTACCTCGGCGACGCCGCGGAATCGAACCGCGACTCTGGACCGTCTTGGCATAGCAAACCTTTTTGAAGTCGTTGCTGATCTAGGGGATGTTTCTGAACCCAAACCCTCACCAGAGATTTATTCGCTTACTGCTTCGCGTCTCGCGCTCCCTCCTTCCAAATGCATGGTTGTGGAGGACGCACTGACGGGAGTTCTTTCAGCAAAGCGTGCAGGGTGCTGCGTTTCGGCCCTAACCCGAACCTTCCCAGCCCACGAATTGATCGAGGCAGGTGCTAACTTCACCTTCCGAGGGTTCGCATCACTAAAACATTTCTTGGATGTCTCGGAACGTGAAGACACCCAGTGGCTTCGGCAGTGCCCGCAGCCCACCCCGCCAATTAGCAACGAAAGAAAGCCCGTACTGCGGGCTCAGATCAGGAAAGTTGAAGCCGTGCGAATAAGGAGACATTTCAAATGAACGACGGATCAACCCTGGCTCAGACGCGTAACGCAATTAAATCTGACCGGACAAGTAGCGGGAAAGAACACTTTGAAGTGCTGGATGGGTTAAGAGGTAGCGCGGCAATTCTGATTGTTGTCTTCCACGTCTTCAACTACTCGTTTGGCTGGGACACCCCCCTTAGCCTCATGCACCATGCGTACCTGGCGGTCGACTTTTTCTTTGGGCTTTCCGGATTCGTAGTCGCCTATGCCTACGATGACCGTTGGTCGCGAATGTCTACTCTCCAATTCTTTCGCATCCGGCTCATACGGCTTCATCCCATGGTGCTAGTGGGCGCGAGCTTGGGCCTTCTAGGCTACATCCTTGATCCCTTCGGCAAGGGAATAAACCGCACCTCGGCGCCGATGTTACTGCTGGCCTACGTGACTTCGCTTCTCCTGTTGCCTTCCCCTCCAGTAGGGGGCCGAGCTCATGAATCGCAAGCGCTCAATGGGCCGGCGTGGTCCCTCATGCAGGAGTATCTCGGAAACATCGCGTACGCTCTGATTCTTCGCCGGCTGCGCGCCCGCACTCTGGGAATTATCTTCGGAGTTTCCGGGCTGTTGCTTATATGGGTTGCGAATACGAAGGCTTCGTTGGATGGAGGATGGGGATATCCGGAGATTTGGATGGCACCACTGCGGCTAACCGCCTCTTTCGTGATGGGACTTTGGCTGTACCGTATTCAGGATCGCCTCCGGCGTCCCAAAATCGGACTCCTGATTCTTTCGATTGTTCTTGTGGTCGTCTTTCAGGCGCCGAAATTTCCCAACGCGGCTGGGTTTTCTCTCAATGGTCTCTACGATGCCGCGTGCGTGTTGTTCTTGTTCCCGCTCATCATTATTTGTGGCGCGCATTCTAATGCCGGTGTGGGCATGATGAGGCTGTGCAAGTTCAGCGGGAGGCTCTCATATCCCCTCTACATCACGCATATACCGTTCGTGTACATCATTTCGAATTTCGCTCAAACGAGACATCCAGCTAAATCCGTCGTGCTCACTTGTATCTTCGTACTTCTACCATTCGTGATTGCTGTGGCTTGGTTGGCTCTTAAGTATTTCGATGAGCCTGTTCGTGCATGGCTGACCCGCCGCTATGGCATAAAGCGGACAGCAATATAAGGCCGGTTGGACGCCGTCAGATATAAGGAGAGATTTAGATGAACGATGTACTCGTATTAAATGGGGCTCAGGATACAGTCTCGCCTGACCACACTGGTGGCGCTAAGAGCCACTACCAAATCCTCGACGGTTTGCGTGGCGTAGCCGCCTTGATTGTCGTAATGTTCCACACCTTCGAGGTCTATTCCAAAGGCGATCACTCGAAACAAATTCTGAACCACGGCTATCTGGCCGTCGATTTCTTTTTTCTTCTTTCTGGATTCGTGGTCGCCTATGCCTACGATGACCGTTGGGGGAAGATGAGCCAATGGGACTTCTATAAGCGCCGGCTGATTCGCCTGCAACCCATGGCGATCGTGGGGAGTGTCATTGGAGCGGCCCTCTTTTATTTCCAGACCGGGCCTGCGTTTCCGCTGGTCATCGGGACGCCCATTTGGAAGATGCTGCTTGTGATGCTGATCGGCTTCACCCTTTTGCCGCTGCTTCCGTCCATGGACATCCGGGGGTGGAACGAGATGCACCCGCTCGATGGCCCCGCCTGGTCCCTCTTCTTCGAGTACATCGCGAACATCCTCTACGCTGTCGGCATCCGCAAGCTTTCGAACAAGGCACTTGGCATCTTTGTACTCCTCTCGGCAGGTTTGCTGGTCCATCTTGCAATGACAAGTCCGCACGGTGACGTGATCGGCGGATGGAGCATCGACAAAGAGCAGCTCCACATTGGTTTCGCACGCCTGCTCTATCCGTTCTTCGCAGGTATGTTGCTGATGCGTACAGGCAAGCGGGCTCCCCTGCTCTATCTGCCGGTGTGGGGTCGCTTCTGACAGTTTTTGGTTGATACGCGAGGCCAGCCCTGAAAGCTACGAGGAATAAAAGATACGCCTCCCCGTCGAGACTTTCGCGCGTTTTGGCTAAATACTCTGTTCTGAATGACATGACACTTTTTGGGAATGGTCGCGTATTGGTCGTGCGCTGCCTCGCTGATCGGAGGCTACCTTCCAACTCTCTTGGAATGTGCAAAATGCAGATGCCTCAGAACGCGCGCCGCCAGCCCATTTTCAAAATACTCTCCTTCTTGTTGATCGGTGGTGGTCTGAGACGAAACTCCTCTCAAGAAGATCTCAGGACGTAGGTATTTTCTTTGCGAGATCGGGATCTCCGGAGAGGTTTTCCAGGGGAAGAACGGCTAAAGACGAATTTGAACCAGTCGAATAAATAAGCACTTGTCGTGCCTGCTGTGACAGGCTTCTTTTGGGAGGTCGGTCGCCGACCTCGATGAGCGCATTGCTGATATCGCCAACCGACGTCATTGCGTAGCCGGGTCAGCAGAGGTTACGCCACCCAAATGACATTCAAAAAGGGTGCATGGATGGCAGCTTTGCGAGGTGATCGCCCGTCTCTCAAGTATGTGTGGATCAGACGTTCTGGATGCAGGTCTGGTCGAATTTTCCTCTCCGCTTCAAGGGAAAATCACACCCTTTTTCAGGAGGAGGCATCCATACCCACGCGGCTCGCTAGTATAGACAATGGCATAAGCTTTGCGCGCACGTTCATAGAACTCTTCGCGTGTTATACCCTCCAGCGCTACATGCCCTCCCTCGAACCTGTCGATAATCCTTTGACATTCCTGCTGAACTTCAGGAATCTGTTCGGGAGCGTGGACCTGCATCATTCGAAGGGCGGGTCTGTCGACGAAGGTATCGAGCGGGAGAAGTTGCATACAGGCCTCCAATGCCGCCGGCAGGTACGCTCCGTCGAGACGCACCAACCGTTGCGCCGTTGAAGCCGCCGGAAAATTGCAATCCACAAGAGCAACTTCATCCCCGTGGCCCATCGATGCCAAAACGTGCAGCAGTTCCGGGGTGTGCAACACGCTCAAAGTTTTCAACATACGCAGCTCCTTCACCTATATGAGATGAACATAGCAGAGGCGCGTTCCTCGTATCCCACCCTCATAAGTCAATAAGCAAACTGCCGGTTTGCATTTTCAAACTATCCCGGGATTCCGCGACGCGGCTGCTTCTTCAGGAAGTCCTTTACCTCAACCATGGTGGGCATGGAAGACTGCGCGCCCTTGCGTGTCACCGAAATAGCGGCGACCGCGGCGGCAAACACCGCACTGTCGAGAGGGGACTTTCCCAGCATGAGCGCGGTCCCGAAGCCTGCATTGAACGCATCGCCGGCAGCCGTTGTATCGATTGCATCAACAGAGAACGCCGGAACTAAACTGCCAATGCCCGCCTGCGATGCCAGATAGGTTCCCTGGGCACCCATTTTCAGGACAACGCCTCGCCAGCCATTGAATAGGAAGATTTTGGCCATTTCGGCAGGCGCCTGCGGATTTGATTCCGGCTGTTTGTTCCCGAGATAGAAAGCCGCTTCAGTCTGGTTCGGAGTGAACCATGCGATGTCTTTGAATATTCCCGACGGTAAATCCATTGCAGGAGCAGGGTCGAGAATCAGAGGCAAATTTTCCCGTGCGCAGACACGGGCCAGGTACTCGACGGTTTCCAGTGGAATCTCAAGCTGAGCCAGAACCATGCCTGCGCTTCTCAGGATCGAGAGGTTTGAATCAATATCCTCAGGAGTGACTTTCGAATTGGCACCCGGAGCTAAAACGATGCTATTGTCTCCGTTCCTTGAGACTACGATCACGGCCACTCCGGAAGCGCCGTCGCTTGTGGAAACTCCGCTTATCTCAACTCCGGCGTTCTCAAGGTGGATTCGGAGCTCACTGCCGAACGTATCGTTCCCTAACCGCCCGATGAGTCGCACAGGATAGCCGAGCCGAGCCACGGCGACGGCCTGATTCGCACCTTTTCCGCCGGGATGAATTTGAAAGTCGGATCCGATGACGGTTTCGCCTACCGCCGGCATTCTTTTAGTGATCGCCACCAAATCTGTATTGATGCTGCCGACGATGATGATTGGTTTTTGCGCAGACAAGGCATTTCTCCTCAAAAGCAATAAAGGGTTGCTATGAAAATAACGGAGCACAAGCGACCGCCGTCAACCCAGATAGAAAGAAGATAAACATCCAAACCAGACTTTTTTTCGCGGCTGCTGGAGCTGCACTGAATTCATGCCAGACGAATACACCCCAGCCAGCGGAAATCATGGTGGCACCTTGGCCGATGGAATAAGAGACCGCGGGTCCAACGATGTGGGCCTGCGAAGCCACGAAATTAGCCATCGCCCCTGTACACCAGATGGCTCCGCCCAGGACTCCCCAGAAGTGCCAGGCGCCGGGCGCCTGCCAATACCCCTGCATCGAGGCGGGTTCACGGCCATCGAGTGGGAAGCGCATGAAGAAGTAGTTCACGGGGACGGCGCAAACCGCCACACCGAGGCTGAAGAAAAGCAGGGCAGTATAGGGTCCGGCCGCACCTTCTCCCGTCATGGCTTTCGAAACAAACGGATAGAACGTACCCATCAGGAGTCCCGCGATCAAACTAATAACGATGCCGCGACGACTCGTGGCCGCGTGTTCTGTTTCGCGTTGCCTGTAGGCTATGGCATCCATCACGATGGCCGCCACCACGAGCGCGATGCCTCCGAAGAGGAGAAGGGGATTTCCTTTGGGTGAGATGATGTAGCTGCTGATGGCGCCGACTACAAGCGCCAGGCCGATGCCGATAGGAAATGCGACTGCCAGTCCGGCGATATCAATCGCCGCGACCAGCAACAGATTGGCGATGTTGAAGATGGCGCCGCCGATCATGGCAAGGAGAATTAGATGCGCGCCTGAGTGAGCGATGTCTGCATAGAAAGAGCGGCCAACGGTTCCCAGACTTCCGAGAGTTAAGCCCCAGAAAGTCGCTCCAGCAACCAGTCCTATAATGTAGTCCCAGTAAAACAGTTGAAACCTGTACCCGGGACAAAGTTTCATCGAATTGGCCCATGATCCCCAGCACAGCATGCTGGCCAACATGAACAACAGAACTATGCAGTACGCTTGCGGTTGATACACAGAGTCATTCTCCTGAAGGCCAGCCCGGCATTTAGTTTAGGTAGACACTTTCCGCTTATTCCGAAGAGTGCGCACGAAAGGTGCCGGAAGAACCACTGCGATCCTTCCGACATCCGTTCCGGCTTAAAACCGTATGTGGCCGACAAATGGGTCTGTCGTGCCGAGAATTGTCCTGTAGACTTACCGAGGTTGACGTTGCTCAGATCGCCGACCGGCCCGGTAAGATTGACCCGGCTGAAGGCATTTAGGAATTCCCCTCGTAGCTCGAACTTGCCGGCCTCGCCCAGGAAGTGCAGCGGGAACGAAGGCTGTACGCCCAGGTTTACGTTTGCGTAGCCCGGGGCGCTGTACGTGTTGCGTCCGAGATTTCCTTCCTGCCCTTTGGGGGGCGCTGAGAAGGCCGAAGTGGGAAATAGCGCCTCGTCGTCTTCGGCTAATTCCAAAGCGATAAGTGACCTTCCATCCTGCGCAGCTCCGATCACTTCGCGAGCATCCTCTCCATATAGAAATGAAAGAACCGGTCCGGGTTTGATTCCAGACAAACCTGCACATTTGGCTCGCCTTCTGTCGGCCGCGTGAATCCTTCGTTGTCCACGGTGATGTGCATCGGGGTCGTCGGACAAAGCTTGGAATCAATGGTGTAAGCGACAGTCATCGGATCATAGAGAGTCGGCGTCAGGCGGCCCCACAGTTGATAAAGAATCAGAAGTTGATCCGTGAGCTTCGTATCCTGCCGAAATAAGAGCTCTCGCTTCACCTCATCGAACTTCATTTGCGTGGCATCAGTAGGCATCATGTAGAGCGGTACCCCTACATTGAAGAGTTTCTGCGCCTCAGGTATTGCCTGCACGATGTTCCACTCAGCGTTAGGGCCTTTCGGCTTCTCATATCCAAGATCGCCCTGCCCTTTATAGATAGAGCCTCCCATGATGACAACCCGCTTCACCAGTCGGAAAGTATCAGAATCTCGATCGATCATGGCCGCCAGATTGTACATAGGGCCGATCGCAATCAACGTCACCTTGTGCGGATGCTTTCGAATCAGATCCAGGGTGCTCGCGATTGCGTCCGGCGAAGGCCGCCGAATTCCATCTCTTTCACCATAGCGCCTCTGCGTGAAGTGGCTCTCCGGCATCCGGCTCACAACACCCGTAGCCACTGGAATATCGGAGCGGCCAATTTCATCGAGAAAGCGTTGCAGCATGGCGGTGCGGATCGAAACGATGCCAAAGTCGCTGTTGATCTGAAGAATGTTGAGCTCCGGACTCTTCAGCGCGAGTGCGAGGGCAAATCCGTCGTCGATATCGTCTCCCACATCGGTGTCGATAATAACGTCCTCGACTCCTTGACGCGCCGTAGCTGCCTTTCCTACTGCCTGCGCTTCCAGCCTGCATGTCAAAGCCCACACTCCTACAGCCACCAGCAAAACCAGATTAAAACCGAATATATTCATGCCACACCTCATCTCATAAAGGGACAGACATCCGTCTCCTTACAGGAGACGGATGTTCAATCATTATCTGGGAGCTTAGAAGAACAACTTCGCTCCGAGCTCCATGGTCCTGCTCGCACCAGACTGCGAAGTCACTGTTCCAACGTTAGCATTCGTGATGGTGGCGTTTGGAGTACCGAAGTTGGGATGGTTAAAGACATTGAAAGCATCAGCACGCAGTTGAAGATTCCCTCTGTCGAACTTAGTAGTCTTGGAGAGGCTCATATCCCAGTTCTGATAGCCGGGTCCGCGCAGCAGGTTATATGCCGAGTTGCCGTAGGTAAAATTTGCCGGAGCGCGGAATGCCGCTGCATTGAACCACTGAGTCTTGGTTTTATTCGATGGATAGAGGGGCACTCCAGGCACGCGATCCGCACGGCTGTTCGCCGATCCTTGCACGCCGGTAACGGAGTTCACCGAGAACGGCTGACCGGTCTGGAAAGCCGAGATCCCGGAGAGCTGCCAACCGCCAACGATTGCATCCACAGGTGCGCTTACAGCCCCAAGGAAGCGGCGCCCCTTGCCCACAGGCAGTGGCAACGAATAACTTACTTGAAGTACCTGCGGTGTAATGCCGCCAACGTTGCCGTAACTGTCATTTAATGTTGCAGGATTCTGAAAGGTCTCCGTCCCGAGTACATGGGTAAATTGATACTCCGCATTCAATGTCACACCCGAAGTGTACTGCTTGTGAAGTCCCACCTGGATCGAGTTCATGTTGGTCGAAAAGATGGGCGCCATGGCTAGGCTGATTGTCGAAAATGGCTGAACAGGACGACGAGGTTGCACAGGCCCAGCTGCCAGCGAGGGCAGATTGATATCCGGCAGGACATTGCTCGCGCCATAGTTGTTCTGCTTTAGCGTGTGCTGCCCCACATAACTCATGCGGAGCGCAAAACCTCCTCCAAGGTCTTGCTCCGCAGTTAGGTTATAGGCCTCGGTATAAGGATTCACTGTTTTATGCTGAGCATAGACAGATGGATTTGAATTGAAAGCTCCCGTCGATGCAAACGGCGCATCCATCGTAATGCTTGGAGGGCCCGCTGGCTGCGAAAACGTCTGGACGGCGGCGAAAGGTACATTGGCGAAAGCGTTCCCGATATATGCACTTGGAATGAAGTTATAAAAAATACCGAATGCCCCACGCAGCACCGTGCGAGGTGTGACCTGGTAAGCAAAGCCAAGTCGCGGTGAAACGTTGTTCTTGTCTTGGCCGAGATACTGGAATACATCATTCGGCAAACCCACCTGGGATGAAAGACTGATCGGCAAGCTGAGGTACTGCGGAATCGCGGGGATCTTGTCGGTCGCGGATGGATATCTCGTTCCAAAGACAACGACTCTCTGGAGCGACGGGATATACAGCGAAGCGTTCCCATATGGGCTGGATGCAAACCACTGCAGGTCATACCGCAGCCCCGCATTGATGGTCATCCGCTGAGTCGCCTTCCAATCGTCCTGAATAAACGCAGCGGATTGATAGGAGATATTCCGCTGCACAAATGCGGCAGGGACAGGATTCTGCACGCCGGCTGGATAGCCGAGCAGAAAGTCCGCATACCCCACGCCGGAGTACTGTCCGGTAAATGAATACGAACCGCGTTGCGGCGACTGTGCATTGACCTGCCAGAAATTGTCGTAGAGAAATGACACACCAGCCTTGATGAGGTGGCGAGCAGTCGACTTGGTAATCGTTGACTGTAATTGATAGGTCTGGTCTAGATTTTTCGAGCCTGCCTCCCCGACGCCTGTAATGTTCTTGATCGAGATATTCGGAGCGCCTTCAATCAACTGCGGTGCAAGCCCAGGAATGATTGACTCGAATGACACGTTGTAGTTCTGCGGCGTACGGAAGATAGTGAGGTGAAGATAAGAGGCCGTCGTATCCAACAAAAGGCTGGGAGAGAAGATGTGCGTCCAGCCAATGATGCTGTTCACATTGTGCTCCCCGATGCCTGCCATGCCGCCGGCCTTGCTGCTTGCGCCGGGTGAAGGGTTCGGACCGTAGAAGGCCGTCATCATCGTTCCACGCAGTTGATCCTTTTCGCTGACTTGGTGATCCATGCGGACCGCATAGCGGGTCGCATTGCTCTCATAGGGAACCAACTCATACGTGTTCGTACCAATGCCACTGGTGGTGGGCAATGGAAACAGAACTTGCTGCAGCTTCAGATCGACAGTACTGAGCCGCGAATTGGGAATCGTGTTGTTCGCAAACGGCAAGCCTGTCAGCGGATCCACAATGGTGCCAGCCTCGCTGAAGTTGCCAGATCTCTCCAGAGGAGTAGGCTGTTGGCTATTGACGCTTGCTGCCTGCCGCAGACGATACGCTTCATAGTTGAAGAAGAAGAACGACCGATTGCGCCCGTCGTACAGCTTTGGAATATAAACCGGCCCGGAGACATTGCCACCGAATTCGTTACGAATGTACTTTGGCTTAGGAAGCGCGCCGGCGAAATAGTTCTTCGCGGAGGTCGCTGCCACACGATTGAACTCAAGCAGCATTCCATGCAGCGCGTTCGCTCCGCCCTTGGTAACAACCGTGATCTGAGTAGGCTGTGCAAATTCGGCGGGCACGCCCGAACTGATAACACGAAACTCTGCCAGGCCATCCAATGGCGGAACCTCTCCTTCGCCCCGCTGAATTCCCCCGTTGGTGTTGACTGCCCCATCCAGCGTGAAACCGACCCCGCCATACGAATTTCGCGAACCAGTTCCAACTGAGGGCGTCACACCAAAGACGGGTATCTGGTCCTGCGAGCCAGCACCCTGCACACCCGGAGCAAGAGCAATGAGACCGATGATGCTCAACCGGCCATTGAGTGGTGTGTTAACGATGGTTGCGGCATCCACCAGAGAGCCCACAGAGGAATCCTGGGTCTGAATGATCGGAGCGCCTGCCGTTACAGTCACCTTCTGACTCTCTGAACCCACCTGAAGGGTCACATCGATTTCGGCTGTCTGACCGATGGTGAGCGTAATGGCTCTTTGTTCATAACTCTGGAAACCTGCCTTCTCGACATCCAGGATGTAGTGGCCGGGAGAAAGTTGAGGCGCAATGTAGTTGCCATTCGCTGCAGACTGGACTACGCGAACTGCATTGGTGTCGACGTTTCGAATGGTAACCTGCGCATCAGGGACCAGCGCACCTGTAGGATCCACGATCGCACCCGTGAGAGACGCGGTTGTACCCTGCGCCATAGCTACTCGCGGAAGGCTGCAAAGCAGTCCGACCAAGAGAGAATAGACAAACAAGCAACATGCGGCGACCAAGCG
>Ga0193716_1000405_pt1 | contig 26467 bp, 27 predicted proteins | sample U2c1metaG_FD_145901 | JGI IMG/M metagenome (GOLD analysis project Ga0193716, IMG submission 145901) | Soil microbial communities from a riparian zone of the East river system, Colorado, United States - U2c1 | ecosystem: Environmental > Terrestrial > Soil > Riparian zone | place: USA: East River...
TGAGTTGCTGACGACCCGAAACAAGACACGGGTTTTGCGCTGATGATGCAGGTTTTCTTATAGGCATCGCCCCAAGCGCGCCGCCGCAACTCATTCCGGCAAAAACCACCTCAGAGCCAGCTCATACCCCTTCAGCCCCAGCCCGGCGATGGTCCCTTTCGCCTTACCGGAAACATGAGACAGCCGGCGAAACTCCTCCCGCGCATGCACATTGCTGATATGCACCTCTATCACCGGAGCAGTAATAGCCGCAATGGCATCCCCGATAGCAACAGAAGTATGCGTATAACCGCCCGGATTGATAATGATCCCATCGGCAGAGAACCCAAGCCGCTGCAGCTCGTTGATCAGCTCACCCTCCACATTGCTTTGAAAATAGCTAAACTCAATCGCAGGATACCTCGCCCGAAGCGAATCGAAATACTGTTCAAAAGTCTGGTTTCCGTACACTTCCGGCTCCCTTGTGCCCAGGAGATTCAAATTCGGCCCATTGATGATCGCTATATGCATGGAGACTTATTTATGCTTCCTGATCAATTCGATGAACTCATCGAAAAGATAACGGCTGTCATGAGGTCCGGGTGTAGATTCAGGATGGTACTGAACAGAAAACGCAGGTCGGTCCTTTAACCGGATGCCTTCGATGGAATCGTCATTGAGATTGACATGAGTGATCTCCACATTTTCCGCCTTCCTCACCGCTTCAGGGTCAACCCCAAAACCATGATTCTGCGTGGTGATCTCGCAACGGCCTGTCACCAGGTTCTTGACAGGGTGATTCAAACCCCGATGACCATGATGCATCTTGAATGTCGGGATGCCATTGGCCAGCGCCAGCAGCTGGTGACCAAGGCAAATACCGAAAAGTGGCTTTTTCTCCTTCAATATCTCTTTAACCATGGGGATGGCATATTCCATCGGAGCCGGATCACCGGGACCGTTCGAAAGAAAATATCCATTCGGCTGAAACTCTCTCAATTTCGCTAGCGGTGTCCTGGCCGGAAATACCTTTACAAAGGCACCCCTGTCCACCATACATTGCAGGATATGCTTCTTCACACCATAATCCAGCACGGCCACCCGCACCTGTGAATTGGGATCCCCCAGCTCGTACTCCTTGTCCGTGCTGACGACAGAAGCCAGCTCGAGCCCGTCCATCGAAGGCGTATTATTCAGTATAGCCCTTAATTCATCGACATTGGTGATCTCGGAGGAGATGACACAGTTCATCGCCCCTTTCACCCTTACATGCGCTACCAGCGCCCGCGTATCTACCCCTTCTATACAAACGATGTTGTTGGCCTTCAGATATTCATCCAGCGAGCCTTTGGCCTGGATCCGGGAAAACTGCTCTTCCAGGTTACGGGCGATAAGACCACGGATCTTGACGCTGCCAGACTCTATATCGCTGTCTTTTACGCCGTAATTTCCGATGTGTACACTATTCATGATCAGAACCTGGCCATAGTAGCTGGGGTCTGTAAACACTTCCTGGTAGCCGGTCATCCCGGTGTTAAAACAGATCTCCCCGGCAGTTGTACCCTTTTTGCCAAAAGCCTGGCCATGATGAACGGTACCGTCTTCCAATAAAAGAATAGCTGGGATGGGTGAAGTAGTGTGGGACATGTGCAACGGAAAATTTTGCAAAAGTAACGATTTTAAAAAATAAAAGACCCGGTATTTTGTACCGGGTCTTTTATTTTTATTTTAAACCAGCAAGGCTTACTCAGCAGCAGGCTTTTCTTCTGTCTTAGCAGCTTCAGCAGCAGGAGCACCTTCGGCTCCTTCAACCTTTTTCTTCGCACCACCGGCACGACGGGTTCTCTTCGTTGCCGTTGCTTCCTTGGCTTCACCTTTACCTTTACCGTAAACTTCATTGAAGTCTACCAGTTCGATCAGGGCTGTTTCAGCATTGTCACCAACACGGGTTCCAAGCTTGATGATGCGGGTATAACCTCCGGGACGACCTGCTATTTTCGTAGCAATGGTTCCGAAAAGCTCAGTAATAGCATCTTTGTCCTGCAGGTAGCTAAATACTACCCGGCGCTGGTGTGTAGTGTTTTCCTTACCCTTTGTGATCAGGGGCTCGACATAAGTCCGAAGGGCCTTTGCCTTTGCCAGGGTCGTAACGATCCGCTTGTGCGTGATCAGCTGGATGGCCAGATTGCTCAACAGCGCTCTGCGGTGTGAAGCTGTACGACTTAAATTGTTGATTTTGTCTCCGTGACGCATGACTTGTAAATTTTAGATCTTGTACCGTGTCAGGAATTACAAGACTGTATTAAAAAAAATTTTATTCATCATCTACTTTCAGTTTGCCGAGATCCATGCCAAAGTGCAGGCCTCTTTCGCCCAGCACCTGCTCGATCTCCGCCAGGGATTTCTGACCGAAGTTGCGGAACTTCATCAGGTCTTCCTGTTCGTAAGTCACCAGCTCGCTTAAGCTGTTGATCTTAGCGGCTTTCAGACAGTTGAAGGCACGAACCGAAAGATCGAGGTCTTCCAGCGGAGTCTTCAGGATCTTACGCAATTGTAAGGTCTGTTCGTCCACCAGGTCTTCCTTCTTCTCTTCCTTATTGTCGAAAGTGATGTTTTCGTCGGTAATGATCATCAGGTGCTGGATCAGGATACGCGATGCCTGTTTAACAGCTTCTTCCGGATGAATGGTTCCGTCCGTAGACACTTCCATGATCAGCTTTTCAAAGTCTGTGCGCTGTTCCACACGAGTGTTCTCGATGGAATATTTCACATTCTTGATAGGCGTGAATATGGCATCGGTCGGGATATAACCGAACGGAGCGTCCTTAGGCTTGTTGTCTTCTGCTGGTACATAACCGCGGCCTTTACCGATAGTGATCTCGATATCCAGCTTAGCAGAAGAATCCAGGGTACAGATAAGCAGGCTGGGGTTCATTACCTCGAAGCTGGGAGTCGCTTCTCCAAGCGTACCGGCGGTAAATTCCGTCCTGTTCTTCAGGCTCAATGTGATCTTTTCCTGAGCCACTTCATGTTCAACCTTCTTCTTGAAACGAACTTGTTTCAGGTTAAGGATGATTTCCACCACGTCTTCCGTCACGCCTTTCAGGGTAGCGAACTCATGATCAGCACCCTCGATCTTGACCCCAATGATCGCGTATCCTTCGAGAGAGCTGAGCAATACTCTGCGCAAAGCATTGCCTATGGTAACACCATAACCCGGCTCTAAAGGGCGAAATTCAAATTGAGCTTCAAAATCAGTCGCCTTCTGAAGAATGATCTTGTCTGGTTTCTGGAAATTTAAAATGGCCATATTTAAATTTACGATTTAACTTTTTTAAACCTCGGATGCCCATCCCACTACAGGAAAGGCATCTTCAGCAATTACTTGGAATACAACTCAACAATCAACTGCTCCTTAATGTTCTCAGGAACACTTTCGCGCTCAGGTAAAGCGATAAGAGTACCCTTGAACTCAGCTTCGGACCAATCTAACCAGTTGAATTTGGCATTCTTTGGACGCATCTGGCTGGTAATACCCGTGTTGCCCTTGGTGCTTTCCTTTATGCCGATGACATCGCCGGGACGCAGTTCGAATGAAGGAACGTTGACGACATCTCCGTTCACAGTGATATGCTTGTGCGTAACCAGCTGACGGGCAGCAGGACGGGAAGGAGCAATACCGAGACGGAAAACGGTGTTATCCAGACGGGCTTCAAGAAGCTTGATCAGGTTTTCACCCGTAACGCCTTTACGACGAACAGCTTCTTCAAATGTCTTGCGGAACTGACGTTCGAGCAGTCCATAAGTATATTTCGCTTTCTGCTTTTCCTTCAGCTGCAGCGCATACTCACCCGGAGCTTTACGCTTCTTTGTACCACCATGCTGACCGGGAGGATTGCTGTTCTTGGTCAGATACTTGCCATTGCCTAAGATAGGCTCTCCAAAAATGCGGGAAATTCTGGTCTTTGGACCCGTGTAACGTGCCATAATGTATTTGTTAGATTTTTGAGTTCCCGGATAAGATTATTCAAAAATCTTAAAATTCAATCTTACCCAGCTTGCAATATGCATACAAATACCGCCGGAGGCGGTACCTGATAAAAACTATACTCTGCGTTTCTTGGGAGGACGGCAGCCATTGTGGGGCAGCGGAGTCACATCCTTGATCATCACCACCTCGATGCCGTTGTTGGCCAGAGCACGAATGGCACTCTCACGACCCGAACCAGGTCCCTTTACGTATACATCGACTTTCTTCAGCCCTGCGTCTACAGCAGTCTTTGCCGCATCGGAAGAAGCCATCTGAGCAGCATAAGGAGTATTCTTCTTGCTACCCTTGAAGCCCATCTTTCCGGCGCTGCTCCAGGAAATAACCTGGCCACTCTTGTTGGTGAGGCTGATGATGATGTTGTTGAAGCTGGCAGTAATATGGGCATCCCCATAAACATCCACCTTTACGATCCTTTTCTTAGCAGCGGCTTTTGCGCTGTTCTGTTGTGCTTTTGCCATGTTCTTTTAAATAGGTAATCTTTCTGTTTTTTAATGAATCCCGGTTTAAACCGGGACCAGACCAACCCTCCACTTGCACCAGGGTATCCGCAATTGGTCTGAAAAAGTGCATATATAACATAAGCCGGTATCTGCAAAAGCAGTAAACCAGCTTATGACTAAAGACTATTTCTTGGCTACCTTCTTCTTACCGGCAACTGTCTTACGCTTACCTTTACGTGTACGGCTGTTGGTACGGGTACGCTGACCACGAACCGGCAAACCCTTACGATGACGTAACCCACGGTAGCAGGCGATATCCAGCAAACGCTTGATATTCATCTGCACTTCGGAACGAAGCGCACCTTCTACCTTAAATTCATTGGTAATGATATTACGAATCGCGTTCAGCTCATCATCATTCCACTGATTCACTTTCTTGTTCAGATCAATACCCGCAGAATTCAGGATATACTGAGCAGTAGCACGGCCAATACCGAAGATATAGGTAAGTCCGATCTCCCCTCTTTTATTTTTTGGTAAGTCTACACCGGCAATACGAGCCATATTCTAATTTTAAAATTTTCAAAAGCAATAGATTAACCCTGGCGCTGCTTGAAGCGAGGATTCTTCTTGTTAATTACATAAAGCTTGCCCTTTCTCCTCACGATCTTACAATCGGCACTACGCTTTTTAATGGATGCACGAACTTTCATGATGATATTATTTGTCTTTTCAATGGAATCATGGAATTCGCCGAAGCTCGTTTCATGATATTACTATTTGTATCTAAAAATAATTCTTCCCCGTGCCCCACAACTTCCTGCTACTTATATCTGAATATGATCCTTCCCCTGGTAAGATCATAGGGGCTCATTTCAACCCCAACCTTATCCCCAGGCAATATCCTGATATAGTTCATCCTCATCTTCCCAGAGATAGTAGCCAGTATCTCATGCCCATTTTCCAACTTTACTTTGAACATAGCATTAGATAGGGCCTCTAAAATAATACCATCTTGTTTAATGAGTGCTTGTTTCGCCATACAGTTTTTGGGAGCGCAAAGATAGGAATAAATATTATTGCGTCAAAAAATTGGTTAAAATATAATTTTTCGCCGCAAATCCGTTAAAATTTGGTTCCGGACAAAGTCCGATCCTTGCCGAAATATAAAAACCCCGGCAAAAGTATTCGTTTTTTTAATACAACAACGCTTTTTTAGGCTAAATCCCGCTTTTAGTGGTCTGAACCGCCCTCGTCAGATCGATCTTGGTCATCTGATGAAAGTGATTCTGCAATTGATGCACACTCAGCGGCTGTGTTATATGGCGCCTGTCTTCCCGATACCACATCTCAAAATGGGAAAAATCCCCATTTCTAGACAAAAGGATCCGAAAGGGGCCCCTCAGGAATTTCACCTCCCCATCCCCCTGCTCCTGCTTCTCAAAACCCAGTTTCATCAATTGAGCCTCATCCAAAGGTATGGGATACAAATCATCCGGACCATACCAGAACTCGTCCTGTTCTCCGACCTGAATGTTGATTTCCTTTTCGTCACCATTCAACCCGATCACTTCCCCCTCCTTACGCTGGCCATCAAACTCAACCAGCACAATATCCCCCACTCTTAATTCATGAAACTGGATCATATGACATCGTTTTAGTTTGTTATTTCCGAATTTACGGGATTTCAGGCTAAAACGCAAATGAGAACTTTTCCAGCTTCTCATTGATCATTCCTATCTCCTCAGTGCTCAGCTTCACCCGAATAGCTCCCGCATTCTGCACCGCCTGCCCGGCATTCCTCGCCCCAACCAACGCAATCGTAATGCCAGGATGATCTAGCGTCCAGCGGATAACCAGCTGCGCCAAACTGGCCCCCTTTTCCGCCGCCAAAGGCCGCAGCTCATCCAGAAAAGCATTGATCCTGAATAGATTCTGACCCGTAAAATACTTACTCTCTCCACGGTTGTCCCCTTCATTATAGGTATACCCCGGCTTGATCTTTCCCGTCAGGACTCCCCGCTGCAAAGGACTATAAGCCAGGATAGCCTTATGATTCTCAATGCAATAAGGCAGAAGCTCCGTTTCGATATCCCTGCGAACCATGCTAAACGGCACCTGGTTTGACGCCAGCGTTATCGTCTTCTCCGCCTCCTCCATCTGCGCCTTGTCATAGTTCGACACCCCAACCGCCCGAACCTTCCCCGCCCTCACCAGCTTGGCCAAAGTTTCCATCGTCTCCGCAATAGGCGTAGTTACATCCGGCCAGTGGATCTGGTATAGATCGATATAGTCCGTCTTCAACCGGCGCAGACTAGCCTCGCATTCTTTTATGATACTGTCCTTCCCGGCATATTTATAGATGTCCAGCGGCTTCCCGTCATTGTCCTGGCTCTTAAAGGCAAATTCCCCCTTCGTATCATCCCACCGCATCCCAAACTTCGTCATGACCTGCACCTTATCCCTCGGAATTCCCTGCAAAGCCTCCCCCACGATCTCCTCGCTCAACCCTTGCCCATATACAGCCGCCGTATCAATAGAAGTCACCCCCTGGTCATAGGAAGCCCTTATCGCTTCCACCGCATCCTTTCGCTCCGACCCTCCCCACATCCATCCCCCAATGGCCCAAGCGCCAAAAGTAATAGCAGAGGCGCTAATGCCTGATTCACCCAATTGTCTGTATTCCATAGTCTTTTTTTTTGGAACACGAATTTACAGGCAACAAGGCAAATCAGACCGGCGCCCCTGACTAACTTTATAGTGAGCTTTTAATAATTAATAAATGATCATTGCACCATCATATGTCATTGGGGCAATTGCCTCTTGACCACATCGGCCGGGTACCGCAGGGCAAGCTCCCTGATCTCGTAGCTGAATCGCTCAAATGTCTCTTCCCATAACCGGGCCTCCTCCGGAGTATACTCATAGAACCCCTTTGTATTGGACACTCCCCGGCCCCCTGCTTTGACGATCTCGTCGATAAGCGCAGGGACTTCCGTGCTGTTGCTGAGCGTAGGGAACAATTCTTTCATCACCGTATGATAGGCCGCTACACCCGTGAGATCCATCCACCGGAATACTCCCACCAGCGTCATCCAATAGCCGGCATTATTACGACAGGCCCGGTCGACATCCTCGATCGTGGCATAGCCATTCCCGACGAGATAGAAAGCTTCCCGGTATAGCGCATACATCAGCCTGTTGGTAATGAACCCTCGTATGTCCTTCCTTACCAGCGTGGGTTCCTTGCCCCAGTTATGCGCCAGTCGGTAGAGCCATTCCGCTTTTTCCAGTTCGCTGTCGTCTCCGCAGATGATTTCCAGGAACCTCGTGGTATGCGAAGGCTCAGCCCAATGCAGTCCGAAAAAACGCCCCGGATGAAGCGTGTGTTTCTGAAGGATACTTATCGGGATAGCCGAAGTATTGCTCGTCAATAGGACATCAGGGCCGATCACGGCCTCGATCTTCCCATACACGGTTTGTTTTATGGCGAGGTTTTCCAGGGTACATTCGATGACCAGCACACAAGCTGCAAGATCCCTGTAGTCCTCCGTAATGCGCAGGTTTGACAAGTAGCTTTCGGAGTTTTCACGGGCAAGGCCCTCCCTCCCCGATCTCAATAAGTGCCCCCGGATACGATCCTCTGCGGTAACCAGGTCCACGGCGAGAGGTGCCACCGCAATGACAGAGTGGCCCGCCATCAGCAGGCAGGTCACGATGCTGCATCCCATCAGCCCCAATCCCACCACCCCTACCGGCATTTCATTTATAACAAATTCTTTTTCCATGCGTAGTAAGTGAGTACCCACCCGATCCCCGGGTCAATAGGTCGCCCGACCACCGGAAAGGTCAAACGTAAACCCGGTGGTAAAACTATTTTCCGGCGAGACAATATAAGCCGCCAGGCCTGCTACCTCCTCCAGTGTCCCGCAACGTTTCATCGGTATCTTCTCGGTCATGTATCTTACCTGCTCTTCCGGCAGGGCATCTACCAGGGCTGTACGGATTACTGCCGGCGCCAGAGCATTGATCGTAATGCCCGTCTCCGCATATTCTTTCCCCTGTACCTTCGCCATGGCTATGACGGCTGCCTTGGAAGCCGAATAGGCCAGCATCCCGGCATTTCCCTCTTTCCCGGCGATGGATGCTATATGCAGGATACGGCCATAGTTATATTTCACCATCACCGGCAGCACATATTTTGATGTATAGTAAGATCCCATGAAATTGACGTCGAATACCCGACGCAGATCAGAACTGTCGGTCTCGTGACTTTTCAAATTGGTCCGGCCGGTAATGCCGGCACTATTGATCAGGATCTCGATCCGGCCGTACCTGCCGGCAATGTCATCCACGGCTGCCTTCACATCTTCTTCCCTCGTTATATCCGTCACACAAATGTAACAGTCGGATGCCAACTCCTGCCGGATACCCTCAAGCATCTCGCTGTTGTTATCCAACAGGACAAGCCTGACGCCTTCGCTGGATAGTTTCCTCGCAATGGCAAGACCGAGACCCGATGCGGCCCCAGTGATAAGCGCTGTCTTATGCTTTAATGTTCCGGTCATTTTCCTGTTTTGGTTCAGGTAAAATAGGAAATAAGCGAATAGGAATATTGATCAAACGATTGCGTAATCGGAAACACCTCAGAATACTTTGACACCGGAGGAATAGGTGGAAACCGTTTTTGTCTGCAGTATAGCAGCAGCGGGTATTTCCATAAGGTCTTTATCAAGGATAACAAAGTCTGCTTTCTTTCCTGGCTCCAGGCTACCGACCTCTTTTTCCAGGCAATCCGCCTTCGCCGCCCAGATAGTCATCCCTCGTATCGCCTCTTCCCTTGTCAATGCATTCTCCGGCTGAAATCCACCGGCCGGGTAACCTTTTGCATCCACACGGAACACCGCTGCCAAAAAGGTCTTGAAAGGACTTATATCCTCCACCGGGAAATCCGTACCCAATGGTATCCATCCATTCTGCTGCAGCAATTGCTTAAAAGCATAGGCGCCTTTTACTCGCACCGGCCCCAACCGCTCAGCAGCCCAGTACATATCGCTCGTAGCATGTGTGGGCTGTACCGAAGGGATAACCGAAGCCTGCGCGAATAGGCTCAGATCAGCAGGATCGATCACCTGCGCATGCTCGATACGCCAGCGCTTGTCATTTTTACCCTTCAGATATTTATTGTAGATCTGTAATATGATCCGGTTAGCCGAATCTCCTATAGCATGCGTACACAGCTGAAAATCCGTTCCTGCCACGGCCGCCGCCAATGAGTCATAATGTGCAGGGCTCCTCAGCAGGAATCCCTGCCAGCCCGGCTTGTCATCATAGGGTTTCAACAGACAAGCGCCCCGGCTGCCCAGGGCGCCATCAGCATATGCTTTTACCCCCTTCACATACAGGAGGTCCGTCTTATAAGGCCCCTTCGGCAGATAGTAAGATAGATTGTCGGTATTATCGCTCAGCATGACGTAAACACGCATCTTCAGTTTTCCCGCCTTTTGCAGCGAGTCCAGTCTTTCTATATCCACCCTGTCCAGCCCGCAATCCGTCACCGTTGTCAGCCCCTGGGCAAAACAGTTTTTCTGACCTGCGTCCAGCATCGTGTTCCAGTCTGCGGCCGATGGTTCGGGCACTTTCGAATTCACCAGATGCTGCGCATTGTCTATCAGAATGCCGGTCAGCCTGCCATTCTTTGTTTCGACCGTACCACCTTCCAGCGTCTGCCCCGGTTTCACCCCGGCCAGCTCCAGAGCCCGCGCATTAGCGATGACAGCATGTCCATCCACCCTCCCCAGCACCACTGGCGTGGAAGGGAATAGTTGATTTAATAGAGTGTTGTCAGGAAAAGCCTTTCCGGGAAATTTATTCTGATCCCAACCGCGGCCCAGGATCCAGGCCTGCCCCGGATGCGCTTCCGCAAATTTTTTCACCCGCTGCACCACTTCTTCAAAGCTTGTGCTGCCATATAATGCCGCCGTAAATAAGGATTGACCATACCGGACAAAGTGCGCATGCGCATCGATAAACCCCGGATAAACATACATCGCCCCGCCGGCATCTATCGTTTCCTTCGCCGAATACTTACTCCGGATCGCATCGTCCGTGCCCGTAGCCAGGATCTTCCCGTCCCTGACCACAACAGCCTCGGCCGTTGAAAAAGCACTGTCCACCGTATATACTTTACAGTGATAAATGAGGAGGTCCGCCGCCTCTTTGGAATGACAGGAAAAAAGAACAAGAACCGTTAGGGCTGTCAGCAGTAGTTTGGCAGGTCGCATGTAAATCGATTTGCCGACGAATATAAGAAAATCCCGTTCAACCCGGCTATTCCGCCCAACTCATCGTATAACCCGGATTCTCGATCTCCAATGCCCCCTCCGTCAGCATCAGCGGATAAAAAGTATCGACCATCACCGCCAGCTCCTTTGTCTCTTTTGAACCAATACTGCGCTGGACGGCGCCGGGATGTGGCCCGTGAGGTATCCCGCCCGGATGAAGGGTGATCATCCCCTTTGTTACATTCTTCCGGCTCATAAAATCCCCATCGACATAATACAAAACCTCATCGCTGTCGATATTGCTGTGATTGTAGGGCGCCGGTATAGATAATGGATGATAGTCGAAGAGACGGGGACAGAACGAACAGACCACGAAGTTATGTCCCTCAAAGGTCTGATGCACGGGAGGCGGCTGATGCACCCTGCCGGTGATAGGTTCGAAGTCATGAATACTGAACGCATACGGGTAACAGCACCCATCCCAGCCAACGACATCAAACGGATGATGCCCATAATGAATGCCATACATCCTGCCCTTTTTCTTCGTCTTAATAAGAAAATCCCCTTTTTCATCAATCGTGGTCAGTCGCTGCGGCCCACGGATATCACGTTCACAATAGGGAGAATGCTCCAACAGCTGCCCATAAGGGCTTAAATATTTTTTGGGATAACGGATAGGACTAAAGGACTCAACGATAAACAACCGGTTATCACTATCGTTAAAATGGATCTGGTAGATCGTACCTCTTGGCAGGACAAGGTAATCTCCATATCCGAACTCCAGTTCCCCATATAAGGTCTTTAAAACCCCGCTACCTTTATGTATAAAGATCATCTCATCTGCATCCGCATTCTTATAAAAATACCCCTCCATGCTACCCGTAGGCGCGGCAAGTACGATATGGCAATCATTATTCACGAGTACGGGCACACGGCTCTCCAGGAAGTCTCCCGTTGGCTTGACTTTAAATCCTTCAAAGCTGCGGTGTTTCAACATCTTTTCTTCAGCGATGCGGGGCTGTACGTCATAGGACTCATCCGTAGCAATGATCTCGGTCGGTGGATGAATATGATACAATAAAGTGTAATCGTTGGAAAAGCCTTCCGTGGAAAACAGCTGCTCCGAATAAAGAGTGCCGTCCTCCCCGCGAAATTGCGTGTGGCGTTTGTGAGGAATTTTTCCGAGAGTATAATAATGCGGCATAATGTAAAGCTAATCGTTCCCGTAAATTTACAGTAATTTTCATTTTTAAACGGATTCCTGGTATGAAACCCGCCAATTCAGGTATGAAACTGTTCTTCTTTTGTTGCATCCTGGCCCTGACCGCCTGTCACCACCGGACAAAAGCAATGAGCTTCTATTATTGGCGCACCGCTTTCTCCCTTGACAGCCTCGAAACAAAGACCCTGCAAGATAATTCCGTCCACACCCTGTACATCCGATACTTTGATGTCGACTGGCCGGAAACAGACACTGCCCCCGGGCCCATCTCTCCCATTCGTTTTACGACGTCTCCCGGACCCTATACCATCGTACCGGTCGTTTTTTTCAGGAACAGGGTCTTCGAAAAGCTAACGCCGGCAGCCCTTCCCGGTTTTGCGGCCAGGGTCTTTGCCCTCGTTCAGCGGATCGGCGGCGCCCAAACCATAAGATCCGACGAGATCCAGTTCGATTGCGACTGGACCCAGCGGACAAAAGATAACTATTTCAATTTCCTCCGTTGTTACCAAAAGCTCTCCGGAAAAGATCTATCCTGCACCATCCGCCTGCACCAGGTAAAATACCCCGACCGTACCGGCATTCCCCCCGTAAGCCACGGCGTCCTCATGTATTACAATATGGGAAATATCGATGCCGGCGGAGGGTCATCCATCTATGAAAAGGCCATCGCTCATCATTATACGCCGTCGCTTCGTACTTATCCCATGCCCCTGGACATCGCCCTTCCAGTATTTTCCTGGGCCCTGCTGGTCCGCGATGGAAAAGTCGTCCAATTACTGGACAAGATGAACGCAAGCCTGTTCCAAAAAGACACCAGCTTCAATTTCCTTTCCGCAAATTTGTATAGTGCAAAACAGGGTTGTTTTAAAAGTGGTTATTATTTTCGCGCGGGGGATATCGTAAAGGTAGAGTCAGCTTCAGCCGACGACCTGCTGGAAATAGTCGCCGATATCAACAAACATTCCAATCACCATATCCGAAATCTTATCTTCTTCGATCTCGACCGCCAAAATCTCCAACTATATGACGAAAATCTTTTTAAAAAAATATTGGATCATATTGATTAGCGCCTGTTGTATACGGGACGACGAGAACCATATCAACCGATCCAAAAACTACACCAGCTATGCTCCGAATCGGCCTCATTTCCGATACCCACCACTTCCTCGACGACAACGTCTTCAAACACTTTGAAAAATGTGATGAGATCTGGCATGCCGGAGACTTCGGCACTATAGAAGTGGCAAATAAGCTGGCCGCGTTCAAACCGCTAAAAGGCGTCTATGGCAACATCGACGGACAGGATGTCCGAACCGTATACCCAGAACATTTACGCTGGCGATCCGAAGGCATCAATGTTTTCATGACCCATATCGGCGGTTACCCACCCAAATACAATCCCGCAGTAAAAAAGATCCTCCAGGCCGACCCTCCCCAATTATTTATCTGCGGCCACTCCCATATTTTAAAGGTCATCTATGACGACAAGCTCAGCTGCCTGCACATCAACCCCGGCGCAGCAGGCCGCCAGGGCTGGCATACCATACGCACTTTGGTCAGACTGACCATCGACGGCAATAACATGAAGGATTGTGAGGTCATCGAGCTAGGCAGCAGATCCTGAAGCACCAGGTGCCTGCCGCTTACAACCACTCCAGCAACTTGCTTCGCAGCTCGTTCGGTTTGAATGGTTTGCTGACAAAATCATCCATGCCGCAGGCAATTATCTCATTTATGATCTCATTCTTGGGCGAAGCAGTAATGGCTATGATCGGGACATCCTTAAAATGCTTGCGGATCTTCCGCGTACACGCAAAGCCATCCAATACCGGCATCTGCACATCCATTAAGATAAGGTCATATTTTTTTCGGGCGACGAACTCCAGCGCCTGCCGGCCATCCACGACTATATCCAGCTGGCCGCCCCATCCGGTGATGAAACGCCGCGCGATATTCGCATTAAAGGCATTGTCCTCCGCCAGCAGGATGATCCTATTCTTGAACTGATCATTGCTTTTCGTCACCACCTTTGGCGCCACCACCGCCGTAGCAGGCATTTCCCCCACCTGCAATTGGATGCTGAAATGAAAAGTAGATCCCTTTCCGGGCACACTCTCCAAAAGAATATCGCCTCCCATCAGCTCCGCAAGCCGGCCCGAAATGGAAAGCCCCAATCCTGTTCCGCCATACAGACGGGTCGTATCACTATCGGCCTGGGTGAATTGTTCAAAGATCTTTTCCTGTTTATCCTTGGGAATGCCAATGCCCGTATCGACAACAGAGAAGCGGGTCACGAAAGAGGAACTACTGTTTTCGGTCATCTCCACCTTCAGCTTCACTGACCCTTCCTGTGTGAACTTAATGGCATTGCTGATCAGATTGTTCAACACCTGGGATAAGCGGAAGCTATCCCCTTTCACATAGAAAGGCATTCTATCGTCATACTCGACGTCGAAGACGATGTTCTTTTCTTTTGCCTTAAAACTAAAAGACTGATATAAGCTTTGCGTCAGCTCCCGCAGGTTGAAGTCTATAGCTGAAAGCTCGATCTTGCCGGAATCCAGCTTCGTAAAGTCAAGAATGTCGTTGATGATGTGCAGCAGACTTTCCCCCGAGAATTGTAGCGTACGTAAATCTTCCTGCTGATCTTCCCGGGGCTGATTCTGTTGCATCAGATGTGTAATGCCGATCACCGCATTCAAAGGCGTACGCAGCTCATGACTCATGACACTCAGGAACTGGGATTTGGCCTTGGCAGCCTGCTCAGCCTTTTCCTTCATCTGCAAAAGCTCCTGCTCCCGCTGTATGCGGCTCGAAATATCGCGGATAAAAGCACTGTAATAAAATTCGTTGTCGTCCCGGATGCCGGTTATCGTCAGCTCGATAGGGAATTCCTCTTTGCTCTTCCGGATGGCGGTAAGCTCGATCCGCTGGTTTACGAAGCTGTCCTCACTGTCACCCAGGAATCCCCTGAACCCATTCCAGGTCGAATATTGGTATGAGAACGGTATGATCGTTTCCATCAGTGTTCGACCCCTTACCTCGCTCTCAGTGTACCCGAAGATCTCTGTAGCGGCCTTGTTCCAATGGATGATATGGCCGACCTCTCCGATAATGACGATCGCGTCCAGAGCCGAAGAGATCACCCCGCTCAGCATGATCTCATTCTTCCTCAGGAGTCGTTGCGTCCTTTCATTCTCCCTGATCTTTGCATCCAGCGCTATATTCAGCTGCTCGGACTCCGCCAGCTTGTCCAAAAAGATCTGTTCGATCTGCGACTGGGAAAAGATCCCCAGATGCTCCCGATCCACGATCTCCTTTGGGATCAGCGAGATCATGTAAGGAAAAACTTCCAGCTCTTTGTATCGGGTAGAATAGGTTTCGTAGTTCTTTTCGAAGATCTTGCCGGCTAGCGATTCTCCGTAATTGCCGCTGACAAACTTGAAGGTCTCAAAACTCAGGAATTGCAGTTTCCGGAAGATTTCCGGCTCCTGTATGTCTATCGCAAGAATAGACAGCTCTTTCAGCTTCTTTTCGATATAACTGTCTCCTCCTCTGCCAAACTTATCCCGTACTGCCTCCAGAAAAGATTGCAGGAACTGAATGGCTAATGTATTTTTTTGCTCGGTCTCTGATACAAAAAGGATATTGAAAATAGATCCGTCATGCAGTAAAGCAGGAAATCGCTGCCGGACCCTTTCACGCAACGACTTTCTCGTGGGCTGGTCAACCAGCTCAAAGGAGGTTAAATATTTTTCGAATAAGAGATAGGTATGAAACACCTCTTCCGCATCTTTTCCGGCTGACTTATGACCCAGTTGTATCAGTTGCTCCGCATTCGCAGGCACCGAGATACAGCCGATAAGAAAGTCAAATAATGCGTGAAATAAAGCAGATTGATCGTTGCGTCCCCTGAGAGCCCTCGACCTACCCCTACCCTTTAGTAAATTTTTGAGCATGTAAGATCCTATGCCGCCCTACTGGCCTTGTAAATAGAGTAAAATCCAAGCCCCGACAATCCCCAGGTAAGGATAAGCGCGACAAACCAGACGATAGAGCCGCTTACCTGACCCAATAAAGATTTAAAGAGATTGAATCCATAATAATGCTCTATCTGCATGTGCAGATGACCCACAGCCATAACCAGAAAACCCCAGGCCATATAGGTCATGCCCTTGCCAAACCTGCCGCCACGCAACGCATAGGCAGTAAGAAAAGCAAAAAATACGGCGATAAAAAGGAAGGGCAACTCCATGATGCCAAACCAGTAACCCATATTGGCGTCATGGACTGCGGCGGCGGCATTGTTGACTTGTAAGAGATCGCACTGCGACTGACAATGGGCGGGAGAAGAAGATGAAGCAATAATACCCACAGTTAAGATCAGCAGGAACAAGGGTTTAAATTTTTTCATAACAATTTGGATTTTGAACAATAATTGGGGCTTTTTCCCGTCTGGATAAAGTTCCTGTCTACCAGATTAGGATTATATGTAGTTTGTACATATATACTCTTAACGTATAAAGGACGAAAAAATTGCAGAACCATGCAAAAGATCCGTACAGCATTTGTTTTTGATGAAAGCCTGAATTCCACTTTCTTAGCCGAATTATTCGAAGGTGATACTACATACGCAGAAACCGTTTTCGAAGATTTCCTGAAAGATCTGCCCGTATATTGGCAGCGGGTGGAAGCTGCCTATGACAGCCAAAATCTTCCCACATTGGGAACCAGCGTTCATACCTGCAAAACACTCTTCGGTTATGTCGGTTTTACCGATCTTCAGGAGCAGTGTCAACAATTCGAGAACAAATGTTCCGTTAATAGTGCAGAAGAGCTTCGGGTGGATTATATCCTTTTGATCCAGCGAAAAGAAAGAGCTCAACATATAATAGAAAAAGAATATGCCAGATTAAGGCTGTTCAACGAAGGGAAGTAGTTTGCAATGACACGAGCAAAGCGACTGCATTGCTCCGTTGAAAGGACATTATCTCGCAATGAAGACCACTTGTATTATAGTAGAAGACATCCAGATCGCTGCGGACTTTTTACGAAAATTCTGTGAAAAAAGCGAACTTGTCGAAGTAAAAGGGCATTTCCTCAATGTTGCGGATGCCCTGGAATTCCTCGACCGGGAAAAAGTGGACCTTCTCTTTCTCGACGTAGAAATGCCAGGCGCCACCGGCTTCGACCTTCTCGATAGCCTTACCTACTCGCCAAAGATCATCCTCACCACTTCCAAGACAGAATACGCTTTCGATGCCTTCCAATACCATGTCAACGATTATCTGAAGAAACCTTTTACGTACAAACGCTTCCTGGAAGCCATCGAAAACCTCCAGGAGCAGATGCAGGCCCAGGAGCCTGCTCCGGCAATCATTCCCCAACAGCAAATAACCGCAACACCCGCGCTGGGCTCAGACACCGACTTCCTCTTTATTAAAGCAGAGGATAAACTGGTCAAAATAAAAAAGGACGATATCCTCTTTCTCGAAAGCATGAGAGATTACGTCAAGTTCGTAACTCCCGCCAAAAGCTATATTACCTACAGCACCCTGAAGAATATGGAAGAAAAGCTCATCGGCCCCCTCTTCCTGAAGGTACACCGGTCCTATATCGTCAATATTAATAAAATAGACGACATCCGGGGAAATACCATCTATTTACTTGGTAATCAAATTCCTATTGGGAAAGGCCACAAAGAGGAAGTAACCGCCCGGCTCAATATCCTCTAGAGCTTCGTCGGAGCTGCTTAGACCTTCGCTTCCGCTCGGGCATGCCCGGGAATCTCTGTTTCACCATCGACCAATTAGACAGTTCGTCGGGTCATTCTTTCTTTCGTCGGGCAAAACACGCCCTTTATCGAAAAAGTTTCCTTTCTCCCTCACACTTTTACATCTTTGTATCAGCAAACGAAAACGATCCAAATCCCTGAACGACCCTAATATCCAAAATCCAAAAACAGTAAAGATCCAAAACCCTAGAAAAACCAAAAATCCAAAAACCTTAGAAAAATCCAAACCCCAAGATCCTTAAAGAACCCCAAAACCTAATCCTCAGAAATAGAATTTATCCAAAGACCTGAAAAACCGTAGTGCAATCCAAAAAGCCTGGAAAAACCCTTAGTGCTCCAAAATCCGAAAACCGTAATCCATTGATTCTTGAAAACCCGACGAAATCCGACCATCTGATGAAAACCTGTTGACCGGGATCTGTTAGACTGTAGTGCAAATACCTCTTCCGAAACCGAGAAACATATTGAAGTCCAAATCCGAAAAACTTAGAAGATGCCAGGGGCAAAAATCCCGGGAAAAGTGAAATCCGTCCAAATGATTCCATCCCATCCATGATCCCTCGATGAGCCTGAAAATCGATCGTTGACCCTGACAAAAAAATTGCCGCCACGGAAACAGAACTCCCGTGGCGGCTTCGTTTTATCTTATCCCCGCACTATCTCATAAAGGCTCCGCCCCTATAACCATGGCCTTCCGATCCCTACCCGAAACGGCCAGGGCACAGTAGCCAGAATGATAACCAGGGCCACTAAAAAGAACCAGAACGACCTCTTGAACTTCGCCAGATCCGGAATGTTCTTTTTCGCCGCACCCCTCCCGACCGTGATCAATACGATCGCAATCAGCATCCCAAATATATGCTCGATGGCAAAAAACCGATAGCCCCTTTCCTTCATAACAGGCCCAAAACCCAGGTTCCGGATATTCGCCAATCCATAAGGACCCGCTATCCACAAATAAAGACCTACCAGCAACGTAATATGCGCAGAGGTCATTAAAAAAAGCCCGATCTTTTTATCCCCGGCCGAAAAAACTCTGCCAGCCGTCATGCCTGTATAACTCCTGTAAATAGCGATCAAAGCCAGCACGATGATAATCCATCGCAAAAAGCTATGCAAGTGTAGTAATCCGGTGTACATGCTACTATTTTTTTTGTGAGGCCCAAAGCTACAACCACCCACCTTAAAAAGCTTCACTCCCCTCCTGAAATTGGAAATTTATATCGGCTGCAATCCACTATCAGCCTCGGGAAAAACAGCCCCCAACGGGAAAGTATTCCGGAAACGGGACTATACTAAGTAGAAAACCTTAGTCAATATATGCTGATAATCAAACAGATATGATCATGGCACCATTTTATAAATATAATAGATACCTATTAAAATCAATACCCATGAAACAGACTTCTACAAAAATCGCATTTTTACTATTCTTCACTGCTCTGCATCTGGCCGGCAATGCCCAGACATATAATATTACCACGAACACCAATACTTCTATAATGGGTGCCAGTGGCTTCTCCACCTGTACCAACTGCATTTTTAATATCACGCCAGGAGTAACCCTGACGATCAATACCGGGGGCACCTGCACCGACTGTACCTTCAATGGCGGTACTGTCAACATCGCCAGTAGCAGCTCGGTCACCTGGAACAATACCAATACCTTTAACAATGATACTGTTCTGATCAATAGGGCTACCACCTTCAGCAATGTCAGTTTCAACAACGATAGCGTTGCCGTCAATGCCCCCCTGACCCAACAGAACAATACCGCCACCATTTCAGGCTCCAGGCTTAGGGTGGCTGCCAACATGACCTTTAACGCAGTCAGCTTTTCCACGTCATCCCGCTCTACATTCACCGGCGCTTCAAGGATGACCGTCAATAATGCCATGACCATCAACGCAAGCAGTTTCTACCTGCACAACACATCCTCCATAATAACTGCTACCGGCTCAATTCAGAACGGCAGCACTATTGTAATGGATGGCACCAGCGCAACCAATCTCTTACAGTTTAGTAATGCCCTGCCGATCAATAATAGCACGGTCATCATCAGCGGCTCCGCGAGGATCACGGCTTCTACCATCACTATGAGCGGCAGCACTTTCACCGCCAGCGGCTCCAATTCGATAACTTCCGGCAACAATTTTGATCCCTCCGGAAGCACAGTATCTCTTAGTGGCAGCACAACCGTTACCGCCGCCAATTCCACCTTTACGAACAGCACACTGACCATGGGTGGTACGGCAAGCCTGACAATCACCAATATCCTCGACCTGAAAAACACCACCGCAACACTGAATGGCAATTCGGTCATTACAACGAACGATCATACTACCCTGGAAATCAATAGCAGCATGACCGTAGGTGACGGAACGCTCCCCAGCACCGCCCATCTGTACTCGAACAACGCCTTACAGGTCCTTGATAATTCCCTGATGAAGATCAGCAACGGGAATAATTATTTCAACAGCAATTCATCTACCTTTCACGGAGGCACAACCGACTATACTATAAACCCCAATACCATCAGCTGTAACCAGGGCGCCGTCACGGGTAATGCCCATAGCTGTACAGCAAAAATGGTTTATGGCTGCGCTACCCTCAACAAATCCGGTGCCCTCGCCTGTATCATCCTGGCCGTCGCCGACATCAACCTTACAACCACAGCCGGCAGCAAAGGTTCAGTTGACCTGTCCTGGTCGGATGCCGCCTCTTCCGCCGCCACCGAATACCGGGTAGAGCGTAGCAGCGACGCCAAGTCCTGGACAAATCTTGGTACCGTAATGGCCGGCGGATATTCCAGGACGGGTGACTATACCTTCTCTGACGCTGGCGCACCAGCAGGAACGCTCTACTACCGCATCAACCGTATCGATAAGGACGGACAGTCTTTATATTCCGGCATCAGCACCATAGCGATCACAAGCTCTTCGGCCTCTATTCGCATATATCCAAATCCGACAACCGGCCGTAATTTCTTCATTGCTGCCCCGACTACAGGCCAATTGGTCGTGAACGTATACACGATGACCGGTCAGCTGCTCACACAAACCCAGTTGAAAGGCCAAACCCAATACGCCATGCAGTTACCCGCCCAGGTGCCTGCCGGCTCTGCCGTTGTCGTTGTCGTCCGGGCCGCCAGCCAGAGCAGCTCCCAAACCTTTACGCTGCTGGTTCGCTAACCTTTACTTGACCGGTTTCGCTAACCCATAGTTTTTCTTAGTTTTGCCGGATGAACAATTCATTGCGGACCCTTTGCCTCCTGCTCTGTTTCGCAGGGCTCTGGACAGCAGGCTGTAACAATAATGGAACTAACAAGAATGATCAGCAGGCCGCTGTCTTACATCGCCAGCCCTACTTACCCCTGACCGACTCCCTTTCCCAAAATATGCCCGGGAATAAAGCCGGCCTCTATTTCAGAAGGGCCGAGCTACTGGCCCGAAACAACCTCCACGAGCTGGCCCTGAAGGACTATCAGCAATCCTGGAAGCTCGACCCCGACGAGCTGACCGGCTTTCGCTATGCCTCCACGCTCTCCATCCTCGGCCAAACCGGTCAGGCCATCCACTTACTACAGGATTGTCAGCAAAAATTCCCATCCAACACCTCTTTCTCCTCCCTGCTGGGTGAGCTATACCAGCAATCAGGCCGCTTGACAGAAGCCCTCAAATTATACGATGCGCTCTTAAAAACAGACTCCTCGAATTTTGAGATCTGGTATGAAAAGGGACTGCTGCTTGAAAAAGGAAAAGACACCACCGGTGCGATCCAGGCGCTTGCAAAAGCATATCAGCTTCAGCCCGTCAATACCTATGGCCTGGAGTTGGCCCACCTCTACGCCGAAAGCCGAAACGCCACTGCCCTTGCCATTTGCGACAATGTACTGCGCAAGGACAGCTCTCATGAATTAGTAGACCCCTTTTTTATAAAAGGCATCTACTATTCTAATATGACAATGTACAAAAAGGCTATCGTGCAGTTCGACTCCTGTATCCACCGTGACTGGAAATTCACAGACGCCTATCTTGAAAAAGGAATAGCCCTCTATGAACAAAAAGCGTATGACACGGCCCTCAGCACTTTCCAGATGACCATCCAGGTTTCCAATACTTATCCCGATGGTTATTACTGGGCCGGCCGCTGTTATGAGACCATGGATCAAAAAGATAAAGCGATTCTCTATTACCGGCAGGCACTGGCCCTGGATAAGGATTTTACCGAGGCGGCCGAAAGGATCAAAAGACTGCACTAATTACTTATCTTTAAGCTTCATAAAACAAAAAAATGCCCATTATAGCTCCCTCTCTACTGGCATCGAATTTTCTTCGGCTGGAAGACGAATGTAAGATGCTTAACGAAAGCAAGGCTGACTGGTTCCACCTGGACGTGATGGACGGACGATTTGTCCCCAATATCAGTTTTGGCATGCCGGTCATCGCACAGATCCGCAAGGCTACTACAAAGGTCTGTGACGTCCACCTGATGATCGAAGAGCCCGAAAGATATGCCGAAGACTTCAAAAAGGCGGGGGCCGATCGCCTCACCGTACACCTTGAAGCCTGCCGCCATTTACACCGGAATATCCAGCAGATAAAATCCCTGGGCATGAAAGCAGGTGTTGCCCTAAACCCTCATTCCCCGGCCGACCTCCTCTCGGATGTATTACAGGACATCGACATGGTGCTGATCATGAGTGTTAACCCCGGTTTTGGCGGCCAGGAATTTATCCCGCATACCTTCCAGAAGATCCGTAACCTGCGTCGTATGATCCACGACCGGGGCCTTGATACCCTTATCCAGATCGACGGCGGCGTCACCACCGAAAATGCTACGAGCCTTGTAAAAGCCGGCGCCGACGTCCTGGTGGCGGGTACCACCGTATTCAAGTCTAATGACCCTAAAGCGACCATCCATACACTTAAAAATTGTGATTGATCGTTAAACTATAAAATTCTTGAGATTCTTCATCGCCGCCCTCTTCATCCTATTCTTACAACCCCTGTTCGCTCAAAAAAAGGCAACAGCCTTAGTCTCAGGCAGAATCCTGGATGAGAACGAAAAACCATTACCCGGCGTATCCGTCACCATCCTGGGCAGACAATCCGGCCTCATTACCTCCGACTCCGGCACCTTCCGGATGAAAGTTCCGGCCGACAAGGCAATAGCCCTCGTCTTTTCCTTCACCGGTTATAAGACCGAACAACGAAATTTCCTTTTAATCGAACAGGAAGACGAACACATCGTCGTCCGCTTGGAAAGAGGCCAACGCTCCCTCCAGGAAGTGGTCGTCTCCGACCAGCGGGAAAGCCGTGAGACCGGTCTCGTCCGTGTCAATCCCAAAAACGCAATAAATATTCCGGCTCCCATCGGCGGCATCGAAAGCTTGCTCAAGATCTTTGTCGGCTCTAATAATGAGCTGACCTCACAGTATTCCGTCCGCGGCGGCAACTACGACGAAAACCTCGTTTATGTAAATGATTTCGAAGTATTCCGCCCCTATCTCGTAAACAACGCCCAACAGGAAGGACTGAGCTTTATAAACCCAGAGCTCACACGCAGCGTCAATTTTTACACCGGCGGCTTCCAGGCCCGGTATGGCGATAAAATGTCTTCGGCGCTGGATATCCAGTACAGAAAACCGACGACTTTCGGCGGCTCAGTGTATGCAGGACTGTTAGAGCAGGGTCTCCACCTCGAAGGAACAGCCGGCCGTTTCACCTGGCTCGTCGGCGCGCGCAACCGTACCAACAGCACCCTCCTCAGCAGCCAGGAGACAAAAGGGACCTATGCCCCTTCTTCCTCCGATCTGCAGGCCCTGCTGACCTGGCAGCTGAACAAGGTCAACCAACTGGAATTCCTCGGCAATTTCTCCCAAACCCGCTTCCACCTGATCCCCGAATCCAGCCAGCTCACGTCTTCTATTTTCTCTCCCTATTATACGGCCAATCTTGGCCTGGACATAGCCTTCGACGGCCAGGAGAAAGACAAGTATCAAACAAATATGGCAGGGCTTTCCCTCACACAACAGATCGATCACAACCTGCGCTTGAAATGGATGGCCTCCCGGTTCGAAGACAAAGAACAACAGGATTACGACATCACTGGCGCCTATCTTTTCGGCGACAGGGACTTCGACAAAACCAGCTCTACCTTTGGCCAGATCACCAATCCGCTCGGAGCCGGCACCTATCAGAACTTCGCTCGTGACAAGCTGACCATTGACGTCTACAATATCACACACAAAGGATATCTTACCCTCAGCAAACATTTCTTACAATGGGGAGTCAGTGCCGAACGACAGATCGTTCACTCGCAGCTGAACGAATGGCAATACCAGGATTCTGCAGGTTATTCCCTCCCCTATAACCCCGGCGTACCCAGCATCAGTAATGTCGTCCATTCCATCGACAACCCAGGCATTACCCGATTTACCGGTTTCATCCAGGACAATCTCCTCGTACGGCAATCCGGCGACTTCACGCTCCAGGGCGGGTTACGTTACAACTACAACACTCTAAACAGAGAACTCTTGATATCCCCCCGTTTCGGAGCCTCGTGGAAACCCCGCAACGCAAAAAAAGACATCGTGTATAAGGCCTCGGTAGGCATCTATGACCAGCCGCCTTTCTTCCGGGAAATGTTACGCTCCGACGGCAGTCTCAACACTGCTCTGAAGGCCCAGCGCAGCTGGCAGGTAGTAGCCGGCTTCGACCGTAATTTCAAGCTGGGTGACCGTCCTTTCCGCTTTACCACAGAAGCCTACTACAAACAAATGACAAGGGTCGATCCCTACGATATCAACAACGTACATATCCAGTATTTCGGTCTCAATGACGCAAAGGCCTATGCTACAGGCGTCGAGTTCCGGCTCTTTGGCGAACTGGTAAAAGATGCCGAGAGCTGGGTAAGCCTGGGCTTTATGAAGTCTATGGAAAAGATTGACACTTCCTATTACAACTATACCCTCAACGCACAAGGCCAACCGACAGACAGCGTGAAAACAAAGGCCGGCTGGGTGCGACGGCCTTCTGACCGGCTCTTCACCTTCGGTCTCTTCCTCCAGGACTACCTGGCAACCAACAAAAACCTCAAGGCCTTCCTAAACTTTCTCTACGGCAGTAACCTTCCTTTCAATATTCCCGGCAACCTGCGCTACCGCAATGCCCTCACAATCGATCCCTATATCCGAATCGACGTCGGCTTCAGCGCCCTTCTGCTCGACAGCGAAAAAAGCAATCGCCGCAGCCATAGCCCCTTCCGTAATTTCGAAAATATCTGGGCCACCCTCGAAGTCTTCAACCTCATCGACCGGGCCAATACCATCTCTTACATGCTGATCAAAGACTTCTCCAATACCACCTATGCCATCCCCAACCGCCTCACTCCCCGTCTCCTAAACCTCAAGCTCGTCGGCCGCTTCTAACACAACAGCGACCTGCCCCCAAAACGGCGGACATCTCACCCCCTTATCATTACAGCAACTTACTTACCCCTCGCCACCACCGCGGGCTATGCGGGCGGCATACCCTACACCCCGCCTTTCAACCGTGGCATGAGCTCTCTCCTATTGCCCACATATTGTCCGGCCCAATAGCGATATAACGCCTGGCTATAGTGGTTGAACAGCGGGGTTAGGGCTTATGCCGCCTCGCAACAACCAAACAACCACGCAACCACCAAACAACTTCTCCATAGTAAATTCCACATCGCGTAACGTACTTTTCCCAAAATTCCGCAAACTTTCCCACCCCGGGATTCCCCCGCACCCATACCAAAGTCTAACCCATACATAATCAACGCCTTGCTTTTTTGGCCGCAAATTGGCCTATATACTTGCAAAACCGCACAGTATGAAGACTCTCCTTATTAATCTAATCGCTAGCCTTACTCCTGCATTCTCAAAAGAAAAAATGCCCGCGCTGATCCCGATAAGGGTCATCACAAAAGTCTATCCTGATCAACACAACTAAAATTTCTGGTTTATGGTTATGGCAAAAGAAATTTCGGTTTACCCGAACCCCTTTGATTATTACATCATGCTGGAAATTACATGCGAAGAAGATCTCGATTGTATTATCCTGCTGGCCGATGTAAAAGAAGAAAAAATAGTCCGCATGCTCGGCGCCGGCCTCAAAGCGGGTATCAACAGGATCCCGCTCGATGACCTTCAGCTCCTGGCCCCGGGCACTTATCAGCTGAACATAAAGACCGCCGCCGGCGATCCCATCTATCAATCAAAAGTATTCAAACAATCTCCCGACACCCCGGCAATTCATCTGAATTAATGCCCTGGGCAATTAAAATATGAGCAACCTTCGACCCAAAGAGGGGGACACATCTGTGTCCCCTTTTTCTATGCCCCCAAGCCATCGCTCGCGGCCCACCACCCATGTCGCCCAAGCCCTAATGGGGAGCGATAAATATATTCTCCATTTCTTCCAGCGTCTTCCCCTTCGTTTCCTTCACGATCCGCAGGCTAAAAAAGAAATTGATAAGGCTAAAGCCCGCAAAGAGCCAGAAGGTAACCGCGGCCCCCACCTTCGCCAGCAGCCAGGGAAAAAACTGCCCCACCACCCAGACCGCTATCCACAACGCCAGTGTGCAGATGGAAACAGCCCGCACCCGCACAGGAGTAGGGAAGATCTCGTTGATGATGATCCATGTCACCGGCCCAAGCGAAAAGGCAAA
>Ga0193716_1000407_pt1 | contig 26440 bp, 27 predicted proteins | sample U2c1metaG_FD_145901 | JGI IMG/M metagenome (GOLD analysis project Ga0193716, IMG submission 145901) | Soil microbial communities from a riparian zone of the East river system, Colorado, United States - U2c1 | ecosystem: Environmental > Terrestrial > Soil > Riparian zone | place: USA: East River...
AGCCCTTGACCTCGAGCTACGCGGCGCAGGCAACATGCTCGGCGGCGAGCAGTCCGGCCACATCGAAGCCATAGGCTTCGAGATGTATACCTCCATGCTTGAGGAAGCCGTTCGCAAGATGAAGGGCGAAGAAGACAAGCCCGCCCATGCGAATACAGTGATCAACCTCGGCATATCCGTCCGCATCGATAGCGACTACATCCCCGAAGAGAACCAGCGTCTCCGCATGTACAAACGTATCGCCGGAGCCGAAGACTTCGCCACCCTCGCCGACGTCCGAGCCGAGCTGCAGGATCGCTACGGAACCCCTCCCGAGACCGTCCTCAACCTTCTCGCCGCCGGAGAGATCCGTCTCCAGTGCGAGCAGTTGGGCATATCCCAGCTGGACCGTAAACGCACCCAGGTCGAACAAGGCAAGACCAAGATCTTCGTCGAGATGCTCCACATCAAATTCGCCGATGTAAATGCGGACCCTGCAAAACTCGCCCACGCCAAGATCGATCCCGGCATCCTCATGAAGCTGGTCAGCCGCAACGCCAAACGAGGAGTTCAGTTCACCCCTCAGGGCACTCTGCGCTGGCCCCTCCCCAGTGCCAAAGCCGAGGACGTTCTCTCGGAGACCCGCGCTCTGCTCGACTCTCTCGACACACAACAACGGGTAAATTAATCTCTATCAGTAGTTGGCTCTTCCACCCCAAGACCCGGTATCATGCTTAGTAGGACGGGGGTAACATTGCACGAACTCATCCGCCTCGGCGATATCAGCGTCTCCTTCCTCAAGAGTCGCCACGAGACCCAAGGTAGCCTCGATCTCTTCGAGATGACCATCCCCTCGCAGGTCCATCTCATCCTCCCGCATCTCCACCGCGAGTACGACGAGAGCATCATCGGTATGGACGGCATCACCACCTGGACCGTCGACGGCAAACAGATCAGGGTTCATCCTGGCGAGCAACTCTTCATTCCGCGCGGAGTCGTCCACGCCTACTCCAACAACCACAAATCCACCGCGCGCATCATGTGCATCCTCACCCCTGGACTCGTCGGCCCCGAATACTTCCAGGATCTTGCCGCAGTCATCAACGTCAGCGGACCACCCGACCTCGCCGAGATCGGCGCCGTCATGGCCCGCTACGGCGTAGTCCCCGTCACCGCCGCCTAGCTTTTACCTTGTCAAGCCCTTAAAAAGCCAATTAGTCGAATCGCATGCGCAACAATGCACAAGAACAATCACTTACAGCTTAAAAATAACTTCTCGGCATCTGCCGATTAGTTATGCTCAATCTTCTAAAATAGAACTTAGAGATGTAAAAGATAGGGCCCAGCGGCGAAGCTGGGCCCTATCTAGTTTAGAAAGACGAATTTAGCCGTAATCCCTTTGTTTGGACGTCTTTAGAAGACGATAAATTTCGATCTCATTGAAACAATGAGGTTTGTGCAAGGCACTCCCCCGGGGGGTGCCCCCATAAGCAAGGTTAGAAATACTTCTGAAAAAAATTAGCTCTCCTGTCGATCTCTCCATCCTTCGTTCGACGTGTAAGTAGAGCGAAGATTTTTGACAAGCTCCAAATTTGAAACCAGAAGGAGTTCTAACGATGCAATTCATGATTCTGATCAAAGCCGACAAGACGACGGAAGCAGGCGCTCTGCCTGATGAGAAGCTGCTCACCGAAATGGGAAAGTTCAACGAAGAGCTGGTAAAAGCCGGCATCATGCTCGCGGGCGAAGGTCTCCACCCAAGCTCAAAGGGCGCACGCGTCAAGTTCTCCGGAACCAAACGAACGGTTGTCGATGGCCCCTTCGCCGAAACCAGGGAGCTGATCGCCGGGTTCTGGCTGTGGCAAGTCAAGTCGAAGGAAGAGGCGATCGAGTGGGTCAAGCGCTGCCCCAATCCACTCGCAGGAGATTCCGAGATCGAGATTCGCCAGGTATTCGAGGCATCGGACTTCGGTCCGGAGTTCACCCCGGAACTCAGGGAAGCCGAAGAGCGTATGCGTGACCAGATCGCGAACTAAAGCAAGTAGGTGGAAGAGGAGCCATAGTCATAGCTCTCTCGAACGGCTATCTTGCTCACAGCAGTTCCACCACCAAGGAGAGCTATGAAGTACGTATGCCTTGTCTACAGCGAAGAGAAGCAGTTGGAGACCATATCCGATAACGAGTGTTTCGCCAACGGCGAAGCGCTCCGCAAGAGCGGTCGCTATCTGGCCGCGGAGGCTCTCCAACCCGTTCAAGCCGCCGTCACCGTCCGGGTGCGCAACGGAAAGATCTCCATCACAGACGGCCCCTTCGCCGAGACCAAGGAGCACCTGGCCGGCTTCTACCTGATCGACGCCACAGACCTCGACGAAGCAATCCAGATAGCCTCGAAGATCCCCCCGGCACGCGTGGGATCCATCGAGGTGCGGCCGGTAAGAGAGTTGACCCTCCAGTAGCTGACAATTCAACGAATCACCAACAAAAAAGGAGAGCATGATGCAAATCCAGCCTTACCTCCACTTCAACGGCAACTGCGAAGAGGCATTCAAGTTCTACGAGCAGTGTCTTAACGGAAAGATCGAAACGATGATGCCACACACAGGATCGCCCGCAGAGAAGCATGTGCCAGCCGAATGGGGTAGCAAGATCCTGCACGCTCGCCTCGTCGTCGGAGACGCCGTACTGATGGCATCAGACGCCCCACCCGATCACTACAGCGCCCCACAAGGCTTCTCCGTCGCACTCCAGATCAAGGACCCGGCAGAGGCCGAGCGCGTCTTTCAAGTCTTATCAGAGAACGGCAAGATAACGATGCCCTTCCAGCAGACCTTCTGGGCTCTCCGCTTTGGCATGCTCTTCGACCGGTTCGGCATACCGTGGATGATCAACTGCGAACAGGCCGCCTGACCTTCATTTCAGCGGCCACCAGATGCAGTGCATTCCGGGGCCGCTAAATAATTTCTACGTCGCTTTGGAGATATCAAATGCTTACGGTCGAAAGGCTCCAATCTAGCTCAGAGGGCACGCGCATCAACTTCTCCAGAGGAAAGTTCACCACGATCGACGGGCCCTTCGCTGAGACGAAGGAGCTGATCGCAGGCGCAGTCGAAGGAAGTGGCCATTGAATGGTCAAACGCTGCCCGACTCTGAAGGGTGACGTGGAGGCGGAGTTCGAGATTTGTCAGGTACTCAATATGTCCGACCTCATTCCTACGTAGTCGAAGCTGCATTCGGAAGTTAACAACAAACCGAAACGAGGAGATAACGATGCGATTTCTGATGTTATACAAACCCGCCGACTCAACCAACGATGAGGCAGGTGTTCCCCCCAGCGAGCAGGAGATAGCCAGGATGGGCAAGTTCATCGAAGAGCACGCCAAGTCGGGCGCGCTGCTTGCGGCCGAAGGCTGCCAGCCGAGCTCACAGGGAGCGCGTGTTCGGCTTACCGACGGAAAGTTCACCGTCACCGATGGCCCTTTCACCGAGGCTAAGGAGCTGATCGCAGGCTTCGCGCTGATCAAGGCGAAGTCGAAAGAAGAGGCGATCGAATCGGCTAAGGCCTTTCTCAAGGTCGCCGGCAACGGTGAGACCGAGATCCGCCTGCTGCACGAGATGCCTGCCTTTGCGTGATTCCAGAAGCGCTCGACGAAGGAACAGCTAAACCGATCAAGGGAGCAAATATTCATGCAAGCTGCCATTCAAGTAGCCCCGGTCTCGAAGAAGATGCTCTTGACCGGCCGTATCCTCAGCGGTCTGGCTGTGCTGTTCCTCCTCATGGACGGCGCCATGAAGTTGGTGCATCCCCTTCCCGCCCCTGTTGTGGAGGCGCAAGCGCAGCTTGGACTTCCTGACAGCCTTACCTTCGGCATCGGGATGCTCTTGCTCGCCTGCACTATTATCTACGCGATCCCGCGCACCTCCGTCTTAGGCGCGATCCTGCTGACAGGCTACCTTGGTGGTGCAATCGCCCTGCAGCTACGCGTTGGCAATCCGTTCTTCAGCCACGTCTTTTTCCCGGTCTATGTCGGCCTGCTCCTCTGGGGAGGTCTCTTCCTGCGCGAGAACAGGCTACGTACACTCGTTCCGCTGCGAAGCTAGCCGGTCGGCTTGCGCTTGGAGATTGAAGATGATGTGATCGGTAGCTGTGACGGCTACCGACACCCATCGCGCAATCGACGCAGTCTGGAGAATCGAGTCGGCGAAGCTCATCGCAGGCCTGGCGCGAATCGTTCGCGACGTTGGCCTTGCGGAGGAGCTCGCACAGGATGCACTCGTCGCCGCGCTCGAACAGTGGCCGGCATCTGGAGTTCCGGACAATCCCGGCGCGTGGCTCATGGCCACTGCGAAGCATCGCGCCATTGACCTGATCCGCCGCAGTAAGCGGCTCGAGCGCAAGCAAGAGGAGATCGCGCGCGAGCTTGAGGCCCAGGAGATGGCTGTGCCGGATCTCAACGCAGCCCTCGACGACGACGTCGGTGACGACCTCCTGCGCCTCGTGTTCATAGCCTGCCACCCGGTTCTCTCCACCGAAGCACGCGTCGCGCTCACGCTTCGCCTGCTCGGCGGTTTGACTACGGAAGAGATCGCGCGTGCCTTCCTCCTCCCGGAGCCGACGGTTGCCCAGCGCATCGTCCGGGCCAAGCGGACTCTCGCCAAGGAACGAGTTCCCTTCGAAGTCCCTCGCAAGGCGGAGCTGACCGAACGGCTGTCGTCCGTGCTCGAAGTCATCTATCTCGTCTTCAACGAGGGCTACACGGCGACCGCGGGCGACGACTGGATGCGGCCTGCGCTCTGCGAAGATGCGCTGCGCCTCGGGCGCATCCTGGCAGAACTCGTTCCGAGGGAGCCGGAGGTCCACGGCCTCGTCGCGCTCATGGAGATCCAGGCATCACGCTCGGGGGCGCGAACCGGTCCGTCGGGAGAGCCCGTCCTTCTGCTCAATCAGAACCGCGCACGCTGGGACCAACTCCTCATCCGTCGCGGCCTCGCCGCGCTCGAGCGTGCCGAGCGGCTCGGCGGCGCACATGGTCGGTATACGCTCCAAGCCTCGATCGCCGCGTGTCACGCGCGAGCGCTTGTCGCGGAGCAGACGGACTGGGCGCGGATCGCGGCGCTGTACGAGACGCTTGTCCAGGTTGTGCCATCGCCTGTCGTCGAGCTGAATCGTGCGGTCGCGCTCTCGATGGCGTCTGGTCCGGCAGCAGGACTTGAGCTCGTCGATGCGCTGAGTTCGGAGGGGTCACTCGAGGGTTACCACCTCTTGCCGAGCGTGCGCGGCGACCTCCTCTTCAAGCTGGGACGCCTTGACGAGGCACGACCGGAGTTCGAGCGTGCGGCATCGCTCACGCGCAACGCACGCGAACGTGAGCTGCTCCTCGAACGCGCCCGCGCATGCGAAGTTCCCCCGACATCGCCCAAGCCTCAATGACAAAAACAGCCCGTCTCCTGTTTTTCATGTCCTAGCACCCCTCGAGCATCCATGTCCTTTGAGGGTCCCCCCCCGGGGGGGTATCTGGCCATAACTTCTTTATTATCTTTTAATTACATAAAGTAGTGACCGTAAAGTCGTCATTCTAAATGGGTTGCGGCTAAATTCGTCTCCCAGCTTGAGTTACGGGTGTAAATGGAAAAAGCCCCGGTTTCGCCGGAGCCTTCTTTGATCCTGATTTAAGTATAGCGAATTGGTGAAACTAATCGGCAAACGTATGTTGTTGTTTTGGAGTGAGTTAGATAGGTCAAGAGCTTGACAAGATTTCGGGGTGGAGGGGAACAGATCATCCGATTCTTCAATTCGCTGTCCTCCCTCGGGGCAAAGTGACGAGGATTTTGAGGGGTTTGGAGAGAACAAGCGACGGCAACGCTTCTTCAGAGACTTCTCTAGTACCCTACGGCTACTTTGGAATAAATTCCCAGTAGAGCTTCTATCTCGGTCTCAACCATTGGTCGGGAGAGGAAGAAGCCCTGCATCGCATCACAACCCAGCCGTTGCAGTGCCTTCATCTGGTCCTTGTCCTCCACACCCTCTGCGATCACCTGCATGTTCAGGCTGTGGCCCATGGAGATAATCGCTTCCACGATCGGGTAGCTGCCGCTGTTCGCCTCACACAGCCGCTGGACGAAGGAGCGATCGATCTTGACCGTAGAGATCGGAAGCCGATGCAGATGCTGCAGCGACGAGTACCCGGTACCGAAGTCGTCGACGGCAAAGCGAATCCCCATCGCAGAGATCTCCTTCATGCGCTCGGCGATCACGTCGAAGTTCAAAACCACTCTCTCCGTAATCTCCATCTCCAGCCATTCGGGATTGACGCCCGATTGCGCGAGAATCTCACGTACCTCCGCGGCAAAGTCCAGACGCATCAACTGCAGTGGCGATACGTTCACCGCGATGCGCAACGGCTCCCTTCCGGGAACGTTCCACTGCATCAACTGTCGGCACGTCTCCTCGATAACCCACCGGCCCAGGGGGTGAATCAGCCCGTTCTCTTCTGCAAGCGTGATAAAGCGCTCCGGACTGACATAGCCATTATGCTTGTCGGGCAGCCGCAACAGAGCTTCCATCCCGCGAATCTTTCCATAGAGGTCGTATTGCATCTGGTAGTGGAGGCAGAACTTTCGCTCCTCCAAACTCGTCCGCATGTACTCCGCGAGGGCCACGCTATCGGCCGCAGCCGTACTGATGTCGGGCGCCACCAGCACATAGCGATGCCCCCCGGCCCGCTTCGCCCGGTACATGGCTGCATCCGCGTTCCGCCAGAGCTCCTGCATGTCCTTACCGTGATCGGGATACACCGCGATCCCCATGCTGACGCCCAGATCCACTTTGTGTCCGTCCACCTCCATCGGCTTGCCAAACGCCTGCAGGAGGGCATTGCCGACTCGTCCCGCCGCCTCTACGCTCTCCACCTCACCCAAGACCACCGTAAACTCTTCCCCGCCTGTCCGAGCCACAGTATCCATACCGCGCAGACGCCTGGTCAGCATCGTTCCCACATGCTTCAGGCAATCGTCGCCCACTCCATGTCCATACCAGTCATTGACTTGCTTGAATTTGTCCAGGTCCATGCAGATGATCGCAGCGCGGTGTTCGCGCGTGTCTGCCATCGCAAAGGCCTGGCCCATCCGTTCTTGCAGCAGAACGCGATTAGGCAGCCCCGTCAGAGAGTCATGATGCGCCATCCTGAACAACTGGTCGTGCAGATTCCGGCGCTCCGTGATGTCCTCTACCACCACAAACACGCCCGGCCGGCCTTCGTAATCAATGTTGTTCGAGCGTGCTGTCACCTTGAAGCGCGTTCCGTCCTTCTTCACCTGCGTCCAGATCCGCTCCGGATCTCCTGTCCCCGATTGTGATTTGACCACCTCCATCACATCTGGAATCTCTTCGGACGCACAGATATCGAGCAGTGACATCTTGAGAAATTCCTGGCAACCATACCCGTATTGACGCGTCGCGCTCTCGTTGATCTCCAGAAAGCCAAGCGTCTCCCGGTCATAGATCAGCATGGGCAGTGGATTCCCTGTCAGCAATGATGTCCGCTTTTCCGTCAGGTTGGACTCCGTTCCTTGGCCGTTAAATACCGCTCTGCACATTTGCCATGACATCGGTACCCACTTCTCCCTCCGGCATTTACCCAGGAGCACTAGAGCATAACAGTGCTTTCCTAGAATTCCCCATACCACTTTTGGGGTAGAATTATCGACCGATCTTCAAGGTAGGTCAACACTTAGAGGAATTCAGCATACACCGTCGCCCCTCTCTTTCCGGTTTCTTCCCGTTCCCGTAGACTTTCCCCAGACGAGAACCTATGCGCATTCACCCCTTGTTAGCCGCCGTTTGCTTCGGAGCCCTTATGTCCGCCCCCACCACCAAGCCAGCAACCGCCCAGCGTCTCTCCGCCGACGGCGCCCCCCAGACCTTCCACTTTCTCAGCGATCAGTACTTCAGCGAGGTCTACTTCCACTTCTCCCCCACTTCGGGAACCCAGGCCGGGCTCCACCAGTACGACACCCAGCTCGAGGACTACTCCGCCGCCAGCATTCAAAAACAGATAACCGCCCTCCACGTCTACGAGAAGAAGCTGACCGCTATCGATCCCAGAGCTCTCGACGCGTCCGTAGCCGGCGATTACCAGATTCTCCTGAACAGCATCCACAGCCAACTGCTCTCGCTCGAGGTCATCCGCAACTGGGAGAAGAACCCCGACAACTACTCCTCCGGCATCACCAACTCCATCTTCGTCCTGATGGAGCGGCCGTTTGCCCCGGTGAACACACGCCTCCGCTCCGCCATCGAGCGCGAGAAGCTTATTCCGCAGGTCTTCTCCGAGGCCCGCAAGAATCTCAAGAACCCGCCGCGCATCTTCACGGAGATTGCCCTCGAACAGATCGACGGTCTCATCAGCTTCTTCCAGAAGGACGTCCCCTCCGCCTTCGCCGACGCCACCGACACTCAGGCCAAGACCGATTTTGTCCGTACCAACGCAGCCGTCATCCAGGCCTTGAAAGACTACGGCGCGTGGATGAAGTCCGACCTGCTGGCGCGCTCCAACGGCGACTACAAACTAGGTGCCGACACCTTCGCCAAGAAGCTTGCGTATGACGAGATGGTCGATATCCCGCTCGACCACCTGCTGGAGATTGCCTACGCCGATCTCCACAAGAACCAGGCCGAGTTCGCGCGCATCGGAAGGGAGCTCGATCCTACCAAGACCCCGCAGGAGGTGCTCGCCGAACTCGCCATCATCCACCCGGCGCCGGACAAGCTCCTCGACGCCTTTCACGGCACGTTCAACGACCTCATCGCCTTCATCAACGCGCATCACATCATCACCATCCCCAGCACGGTCCAGCCCACCCTCGAAGAAACGCCGCCCTTCATGCGCGCCACGACCTTCGCCTCGATGGATCCGCCCGGTCCCTTCGAGACCCGTTCCACCAAGGCTTACTTCAACGTCACTCTTCCCGAGAAGAGCTGGGCCCAGGCCCACGTCGCCGAGCACATGGCCAGCTTCAACGTCGGCACCATCATCTCCACCAGCGTCCACGAGGCCTACCCCGGCCACTACGTCCAGTTTCTCTGGATGCCCGAGTTCCCTAGCAATATTCGCAAGGTGCTCGGTGCCAACTCCAACATCGAAGGCTGGGCCCACTACACCGAACAGATGATGCTCGACGAGGGCTATGCCGCACCGCCAGCCAATGCCACGCCGGAGCAGATACGCGAAGCAAAGCTCATCCGCCTGGGCCAGTTGCAGGACGCGCTGCTGCGCGATGCCCGCTTCGTCAACTCCATCAAGCTTCACACGGGGCAGTTCACGTTCGAGCAAGCTGTGGACTTCTTCGTCAAAGAGGGCTACCAGTCCCACTCCGTCGGTCTCGTCGAAACCAAGCGCGGCACCGCGGATGCCACCTATCTCTACTACACGCTGGGCAAGCTCGAGATCATGAAGCTCCGCGAAGACCTTAAGAAGCAGCAGGGCTCGGCCTTCAACCTCCAGGCCTTTCACAATGACTTTATGCGTCAGGGATTCGCGCCAATCAAGATCATCCGCAAGACGATGCTGCACGATAGCTCGCCGGTTTTGTAACCGCTTCGACTACGAATTCTCGTAGTCAAGGCGCAGAGAGATAGGGAGAATGGGTTGGGCTTTATCCGTGCGGATCCTTGTAACCGTGGTTGCGCTTTTTCCAATGGTGCTATCCCTTCATTTCATCTCACCCTGCTAGCATTTCCCACAACCAAGTTGCATCCAAGGAATTCATGAGCCAAAAGACTTTTCAGAAGATCCGCAAAGCTGTGTTTCCCGCCGCAGGCATGGGTACCCGCTTTTTACCCGCAACTAAAGCCATTCCGAAAGAGATGCTGTGCCTGGTCGATAAGCCACTGATCCAGTACGGCGTCGAAGAGGCCGTCGCTGCAGGCTGCACCGAGATCATCATCGTTACCGGCCGCGGCAAGGCAACCATGGAAGATCACTTCGATCGCAGCCCCGAGCTTGAGGCTTCACTCGAGGCCAAGAATAAAACAGCGTTGCTTGAAGTGGCGCGTAGTGTCTCGAAGATCGCGAAGATCGTCTACACGCGCCAGCCCGAGCCGCTTGGCCTCGGCCATGCTGTCCTGATGGCGAAGGAGATCGTCGGCGACGAGCCGTTCGCCGTCTTGCTGCCCGACGACATCGTCGACGCGACTATCCCCTGCATGAAGCAGATGGTCGAGGCCTTCAATGAGACACAGTCCAGCATCCTCGGCTCCGAGGTTGTCGAAGGCCCAGCCATCTCCTCCTATGGCTGTCTCGACTGCACGCCCGACCCGAAGAATCCACGCCTGCTCGCCGTGAAGAACATGGTCGAGAAGCCCAAATTCGAAGAGGCACCCTCGCCGAACGCCATCATCGGCCGCTACATCCTCACGCCGCGCATCTTCGAGATGCTCGAGACCATCACCCCGGGTGCGGGAGGCGAGCTCCAGCTCACCGACGGCATCAAGGCGCTGCTGCAGCACGAGAAGGTCTACGGCTTCAGCTATGAGGGCAGGCGACACGATGCCGGCGATAAACTCGGCTTCCTCAAAGCCACGGTCGAGTTTGCGCTGAAGCACGAAAAGCTCGGGCCCGACTTCCGCGCATGGCTGAAGTCCTACCCTGTATAACCGCACCTCGAATGACTAGCACTCCAGCCGCCCATCTTCGCGCAGCTTATTGCGTCGAGGTGGGCGGCGCTGCGATAGGCTCTCGCACCTTTCCAGCAGCGTTGTCATCTAACCTCCACAAGCGTTTTACGCAGAGGAGCACTCGTGCCAAATCTTCTTGACCCAATACAGGTGGGCGATCTTCATTTGCCCAATCGCGTCTTCATGGCGCCTCTTACACGCCTGCGCGGTACCCCAGACCACGTCCCAACTCCGATCATGGTCGACTACTACGCGCAGCGCGCCAGCGCCGGCCTCATCATCTCCGAGGGCATTCCCATCGATCCCTTAGGGGTTGGCTACGCGAACGTGCCGGGCCTCTGGTCGCAGGAGCAGGCCGAGGCCTGGAAGCCGGTCACGAAGGCCGTTCATGACAAAGGCGGCCACATCTTCGCGCAGATCTGGCATGTAGGCCGTCTCTCCGATCCAGACTTTCTCAACGGCCAACTCCCCGTTGGCCCCAGCGCCATCGCCGCTACCGGAACCGTCAGCCTGCTGCGTCCGCAGCGTCCTTTCGTCACCCCGCGCCCACTCGAGATCGACGAGGTAAGGGGTGTGGTCGAAGCCTTCCGCCGCGGCGCGCAGAACGCCCAGGCCGCAGGCTTCGATGGTGTCGAGCTCCACGGAGCCAACGGCTACCTGCTCGACCAGTTCCTGCAGGACGGCAGCAACCATCGCACCGACGAGTACGGTGGTCCCATCGAGAATCGAGCCCGCCTGATGCTCGAGTGCGCCGACGCCGCAGTCTCCGTCTTCGGCCCCGGCCGCGTCGGCATGCACCTTGCGCCTCGCGGAGACCAGCATGGCATCTCCGACTCCAATCCCGAGGCCACCTTCAGCTACGCCGCCCGTGAGCTGGGCAAGCGCAAGCTCGCCTTCATCGCAGCGCGCGAACACGTCGGCCCAGACAGCCTCGGACCAAACCTCAAACAGCTCTTCGGTGGCGTCTTCGTCGCGAACGAAGCCATCGACCAGAGGGTCGGGCAGCAACTTCTCGACGAGGGTAAAGCCGACGCTATCGCCTTCGGCAAACTCTTCATCGCTAACCCTGATCTGCCGATCCGCTTCGCGAAGCACGCCCCACTCAATCGGCCTGAGCCCAGCACCTTCTATGCTCAGGGCAGCCTCGGCTATACGGACTATCCCTCGCTGCAGACCTAGACACTCAGAGGCCGCATTAAAGAAAAGCGCCGTCCTGGTGGACGGCGCTTTTCTTTTTCATGAGCCCAAAAGGCACCCCGCGAACAGGCGCCGACTGGTTACGCCTCGACCCTCGACGCCAGCACTCCGTCAAATGCCTTGCGTACCCCCGCAAAGACCACAAGCCAAAGAATGACCGCAAAGAACGCCATCGGCAGACCCTCCGGCGCCAAAAATGCATGGAACAGCAGGATGTTCACTATCACCGGCCCAAGCAGCACCAGCGACAGCGGTACAAAGCGGTTAACCAGCAGCAGCAGCCCGCCAATCAATTGCAGCAGGAACACCACGACCAGATAGTGCGACACATACAGGGCGCCCATATACTGGCCCGCCAGTCCGGGGGGCGGCGGCAACGGGATGAAGTGCAGGAAGCCATTCAACCCAAAGACAGTAAACAGAAGCCCCAGCAAAATACGCGCAACCAGGGATGCAATCTTCATAGCTTCTTCTCCTCACGGACGGTGCAGGACGGCTTACGCCGCCTGCGACCGCACCTGCTCCAGTGTTGGTTTCAAGAACGCCTCGCGGTCGACCGCGCCCGTCATGATCTGGGCGACGCCGCTTGCGGTGACGAACTTCACGTCCGTAAGGCCGATAAAGCCGAGGATCGTCCGAAGATACGGCTCAACATGGTTGAACCCAGCAGCCGGTGTTCCAGTGTCATACACCCCACCGCTCGCAATCAGAATGGTCACTTTCTTGCCCTGCAGCAGCCCCTGTGCTCCACCCTCGCCATAGGCAAACGTCTTTCCGCTGCGAACTACCTGGTCGATCCAGAGCTTCAGCACCGACGGGATGCTGAAGTTGTGCATCGCCACACCGATGACGTACTCGTCGGCCTTCTGCAGTTCGCCGATCAGCTCGTCGGAGAACGCGAGCGCTTCCTTCTGCTCTGGCGTCCGTCCCGCCTCCGGGGTGTAGGCTGCGCCAATCCACTGGGCATCCAGGGGCTTCGCAGGCTGTGCCGCCAGGTCACGGTCGATCACCGTGCCATCCGCATGTTTGGCCTTCCATGTCTTGACGAACTCGCGCGTCAACTCGCGGCTGATGGAGCTTTCCAGCGGACTCGAATCCAGATGAAGTAGTGTAGGCATAGCAAAAATCTCCTTAGTCGACATAAGCCGTCTAAGCGACGACTGTCGTTATAACATAGACGACAGTCGTCGCTTTAAAGATTCTTTTTTGCATTTGGTAGCCTCTAATACACAGAAGCCATGCCGATCTCAGACTGCGAAGTTCGCGACCCTCGCATCCGCCGCACCCGTCAGCTCCTCCAGGGAGCGCTGCGCGACCTGATGCAGACGAAGAATATCGATGAGATTTCGGTGCAGGACATCACCGACGCCGCGACCGTCAATCGCGCAACCTTCTACGACCACTACACGGACAAGTTCGCCCTGCTGGACGCCATGGTCGCCAGCGGCTTCCACATGTTGTTGCACGAGCGCAACGTCTGCTTCGACGGCACCTGTCCCTCCGCCGCCAGCGCCATCATCCTCGCCACCTGCGACTACCTCACCCAGACCCATTCCAGCGCCACGGAGTGCACCCGCCACAACGCCTTCGAGCCTTTGATGGAGGCAGCCATCGTCACGGCTATCCGCTACGTCCTCATCAAGGGCATGCCCACAGACGGCCCCACCGCTACGCTCTCGCCTGAGATCATCGCCACGACCACAAGCTGGGCCATCTACGGCGCCGTCAAGCAGTGGTTCTACACCCCGGATCACCCACCGGCAGCCGAGATCGTTCCGCAGATCCTGCAGCTCGTAGTGCCCATCCTCATGGCCGCAGGATCGCCAAGCGCCCTTGAACTGAGCTCACACAACTGAGGACACTTCAGTATCAAGCGTGTGTGTCGTTCGCTCTCAGAAATGACGCCAGCTCTTCCCGAAATGTCTTCCAGGCCGGTTCCTCGGCAAGGAGAAGGTGATTGGCGCTCGATAGGGGAACGAACCTGGCGCGTGGGATCTCTGCTGCCAGTATCCGGCCCTCCTCGGGAGGCGCAACGCGATCGCGATCACTGTGAAAGACAAGCGTTGGCACGGATACCGAAGGCAGCAGCGGACGCACGTTGATCGCGTCACATGCTCGCATGAATTTAACCAGATTCGCTGGTGAGACAGATTTGAGCTGGAGATCCTTAAACCAGCCCTGCTCCTCGGCTGTGGCCCTCTCGGGGATGTACAAGTTGGTCACCAGTTGAAAGAACGTGGGATTGCTCTTCCCCCAGTTCAGCTGCACCAGCGTCTCCAGGGCCTGCCGTACCTGCACCGTCTCAGGACGCTCCCGGTAGTGGGCGCCTCGTGAATACCCCCCGCATAGAATCAGATGGCTGACGCGCTCTGGATGCCGCACGGCGTAAGCAATGGCCACTGCCGCTCCCTGCGAAATACCCATGAGAGCGAATTTGTATAAGCGGGCAGCGTCCACAACTGTCTCCAGATCATGCACCCAGGCTTCAAAGGAGATATCTTCGACATTCCACTCCGAGAGACCGTTCCCTCGTCCGTCATAGCGCACGATGCTGTGTCCCTTGGCCAAATCCCTGACCCAATGTCGCCAGATGGGGCTCTCCCACTCGAAATCCAGATGGTTGAAGCAATTGGCGACTTTCACCAGCGGGTGCCCTGAGCCGACTGTGGCGTACGCAATGCGCACCTTGTCCGTAGTGACACAGAACCGGATCTCCTGACGCGACGAGAGCTCGAGTTCGCGACCTCCGGCAATAGACGCGATAGAGTTCGATGCGATCTCCGTGACCGGAGCGACAAATCGATAACCCATGCGAGGAACGGTTTCGATAAACTGCCCGCCGGTGGCCTTGTCGCCCAGAACCTTGCGTAGCGTAGAGATGTTGCGGTCCAGATTGTTCTCTTCGACCGTGATCTCCGGCCAGACCGCGTTCATCAGATCCCGCTTGGAGACAAGCGTTCCATGTCGTTCGATCAGAACAGATAAGGTGTCAAATGCCTTGCCGGTCAGACGGATGGAGTTCCCCCCACACACCAGCCGATGCTCCTTCAGCTCGAAACGGAAGGGACCGAACTCATAGACGATGTTTGCGCGTTCCGGGGTCACGGTTTTCCCCAAAAAATAGCAGAAAAGAGTCAGCCTCGCCAAAGGACACAACCAACACCGCAGAGAGCTAATAGGACCAGCGCAGGCAGCCGGTCTGTTTTGTTTAGAGATTGTAGCTCGCAGGCGCCCAACATGGAGGATATATGCACGGTCAAATCACAGCGTATCTGTACGGAGTCGCCTGCTATCTCGTGTTTTTCGTAACCTTTTTACAGGCGGTTGGTTTTATCGGTCCTACTTGGAGAAAAGTGTCCCACGTCGTTCTATCAGACCAGACAGGGTGCAAATGCATTACCGATGAGATGGATCGCGCCCTCCGCGCACCAAACGGTGCTCCCTCAATTCCCAACGGAAGGGAGCAACCTCAGGAGACGACGTCTGAAAGCTCTGAGGTCATGGTTTCAGAAAAATAGCAGGAAAGAGTCAGCCTCACCAAAGGACATAACCACCAGGGCGGAGAGCTAATAGGACCAGCGCCGGCACCCAGTCTGTCCTGCTTAAAGATTGTGGCTCGCAGGCGATCACATGGAGGACGTATGCTTAGCCGAATCACAGCATTCTTGTACGGAATCGCCTGCTATCTCGTGTTTTTAGCAACTTTCCTATACGCAATTGGTTTTATCGGGAACGTCGTTGTTCCCAAGTCAATCGATTCCGGGCCGCAGTTGCCATTTTTCCAGGCACTGGCAATCGACTTCGCCCTGCTGGGATTATTCGCCCTGCAGCACAGTCTAATGGCGCGGCAATGGTTCAAGGCCGCGTGGACCCGGAGTGTTCCCGTTGCGGTCGAGCGCAGCACCTATGTCCTGTTCTCCAGCGCCGCTCTGCTCCTGCTGTTCTGTAAGTGGCAGCCCATAGGTGGAGTGATCTGGAATGTAGGAAGTACCTCCGGACGACTCGCCCTTGTAGGTCTGTATGCCTTCGGCTGGCTGACTGTACTGACTACGACGTTTCTCATCGACCACTTTGATCTATTCGGACTTCGGCAGGTCTGGCTGCATTGCGCGGTCGCACTTACACATCGCTCGGGTTCCGTACGCCCGGCCCGTACCGCTATGTCCGGCACCCGTTGTATGTGGGATGGCTGCTCGTATTTTGGTCGGCTCCGGTGGTGACGTCTGCGCATCTGGTCTTCGCCATTGCCACCACGGCGTACATTTTGATAGCGATTCAATTCGAGGAACGAGATCTCGTTCAAGCGCACGGAGAATACGCCGAGTATCGCCGTCGAGTGCCTATGATCGTACCCATCGGCTCTTTAGGCACCCAAGGGCGACAAGCCGCTGTGAAGCGTGAAGTTTGACTACTAAACCAGCGGACATTCCGCTCCTTACTGCGTGGTCCCAGTCAAAAAAATCTGTTCCGGCTTGGCGGCAATCACGCGATACAGCCCGAACTGGCGCGAGCTGCGCCCCCGCAGTTCAAACAGCAGGCTCGCCCGGTTGCTTGCCTCCACATCCACCACATCGACAAATCGCATTCGGGGGGTGCGATCCAGATGCGCCGCATCCGTCGCGCTCTGCATCGAGGGCTTCAACTCGCCCAGCGCGTCCGCCTGCGCTACCACTGTGACATAGCGCAGATCCGCACCCGTTCCCGCGGTATGAGCCGTGTAGACGTAGGTCGCTGCACCGCCGTAGCTCAGCGTGTATCCCTTCAACTCCTCATCCAGCAAAGCCACGGGAGCGGGAGGAGCCGGGGTTGCGGGACGACGCGATCGGCTGGCTGGCGTCTTCTTCGTAGCCTTCGTCGTTGGGGGCGTCACAGCGGGAGCTTGGGCAGGGGCCGCCGTGCCACCTCCATAACTCGCAAGCTGCGCCCGGGCCATTGCCTGCATCTTTCCCAACACCGCAGCCTTCTCTGCCGCATCCTCCCATGGCCGCGCGAACTCGTGAGGATCGCGGGTCCGCGCATCCGATACCGCGACCATCTGATGCAGGTCCGGTGGCAACCCCATCAGCTTCGGCAGATCAGTCTCCGTCATCGCACTAACCGGCTTTCCTCGATGCAGGTTCGGGCGGTTGGGATCGTCATTCAGCGAACCTGTTCCCGTGACCGTCGCCTCATCGTCCTTCGCCCTCTGCGCCTTCTTCGCCTCCTCAGGCGAGCGCCGCTTCAACGTCGGACGATCCGGATCATCTGCCGGATCGCTCCCCCCGCTCTTCGCGCTCGTATCCCCCGAGTTCGATCCTGTGCTCGACCCTGAGTCACTTGACCCTGGGTCAGAGGTCCGGCGCTTCATCGTCGGTCTGTCAGGATCATCCGCAGGGGTACTCCCACTACCCTGTGCAGAGTCCGAGCCAGCACTCGAATCGGACCCCGACTTTGTCCCTGAATCCGAATCGCTCCGCCGCTTCATCGTGGGCCGATCAGGGTCGGCCGCTGGAGCATCACCATCCGTCTTCGTGCTCGTCTTGTCCGCATCACCCCCGGCAGTCGACCCGTCCCCACTCTTGTTCGAGAAATGTGGCTTGCTTGAATCCGCAGTCGAACTGGTAATCGTTGGCAGCGTCTTGGAAGCTCGCAGCGTCGTCGACGTCTTCTTCGCCACGGCTGGCGGATGAAAGCTCCCATACCCAAACCAACCGTCGTCATAGGCTGCATCCGCCGTCTGCAGATGCCGCGCGTACGACAGCTCCAGCGTACCCTTGGCGATTCCCGCATCCTGCAGCTCGTAGACGTTTCCGGTCAGCAACGCGAACGGCACCGGACGCGCAATGTAGACTCCTGCAGCTTCCAGTTTTCCCTCGATGAAGAGCGAGATCGGAATCAGCCGGCTCGCCGTAGGCTTAGCCAGGTCCCCGGTCCACTCGTACACTCCGACCGCTCGCACTACACTCTCGGGCTTCGCGACCTTATGGGTCTGCCCCCAGCCAGGCAACACCGCCGCTAAAACTACGCCACCGAAAACCACGCCAAAATTCTTCATAAGCTCGTCACGAGTTTAGACGTTGTCCCCGTCGCAAAGTCCAAAGACTGTTTTAATGGCTTCCCGCTTACCGGCTTTGCCATGCATTCCGCCGCAATTTGTCCACAACTTCGCTACCATCAACCCATGCTTTCCGCGCCTTTGCTCGATGTTTCCGATCTTTCCATCGCCTTTGGGCATCACCAGGCCGTCAAAAATATTTCGTTCCAAATCAACCCCGGCGAAACCCTCGGTCTGGTCGGAGAGTCCGGCTCGGGCAAATCCGCCACGTCCCTCGCCCTCCTCCGCCTCCTTCCCCCTACAGCGCAAATCACTGGAAACATTGCCTTTGCCGGGGAACCTCTCCTCTCCCTTCCTGAAGAGTCCATGCGCCGCCATCGTGGGCGAAGCCTCGCCATGATCTTCCAGGAACCCATGACCGCCCTCAACCCAGTCATGCCCATAGGCGCTCAGATCGCCGAAGCCGTAGAGGCTCATCACCCCGAACTATCCCGTAAGCTCATCAAAAAAAAGGTCCTGGAAGCAATGCACGAGGTCGCCCTCCCCGATCCCGAACGCCGTCTCCGCGACTATCCCCACCAGTTCTCCGGCGGTCAGCGCCAGCGCATTCTCATCGCCATGGCCATCGTCAACCGTCCCCGCCTTCTCATCGCCGACGAACCTACGACGGCCCTCGACGTTACCGTACAGGCTCAGATCCTCCGCCTTCTCAGAGACTTGCGCCGAAGCCATAACCTCTCGATCCTTTTCATCTCTCATGACCTCGCCGTCGTCTCGCAGATCGCGGATCGCGTGGCCGTCATGCAGCACGGCGAGATCGTCGAACAAGCTCTTACCAGCGATATCTTCCGCAGTCCCCAGCATCCCTACACCCGCAGTCTCCTCGCGTCCGCGCCTACGATGCAGACGGATCGTTCCCGCCCTCTTGCCTCATTGGCTAAGTAGCTCATATAAAACAGGATCATCGGCCAGACTTTCGTCCAGCCGGAAATCCAGATAAGCTAACGAATTGGCCATAAACCAATATTGACTGATGCGCGCACTCATTCTGTCCGACATTCACGGGAACCTCGAGGCACTCAACGCAACACTTGCTGCAGCGGCTCCATTCGACGTTCTCTGGAACCTCGGCGACATCGTTGGTTATGGTGCTAGCCCCAATCAAGTGATTGATTTAATTCGTCCAGCCGCGCAGTTCAATGTTCGGGGAAATCACGACCGCGTCTGTTGCGGGCTTACCTCTCCGCTTGGCTTCAACCCGGTGGCCCGCGCCGCCGCCCTGTGGACCCAGGCCGAACTTACTCCTGACAATCTCGCCTGGCTCCGAGCTGTTCCCCAAGGCCCCTTGGAGCCGGAGCAATCCGGCGTCACGCTCGCCCATGGTTCCCCGCTCAATGAGGACCAGTACATCCTCAGCATGAGGGATGCGTGGGCTCCCCTGCAACAGATGACGACGGGCATAACCTTCTTTGGACACACACACTTACAGGGTGGGTTCTCGCAGAAGGAGCATGACTGGCAGGAGTTGCGGCCGCAGTACGAGAGCCGAAACGAGGCCGATACCTGGACGCTCTCGATCCCTCCCGGGACTCGCCATCTCATCAATCCCGGCTCGGTGGGGCAGCCTCGGGACTGCGACTGGAGGGCGGCATTTGCTATCTATGACACTGATTCTGCTGAGATTATCTACCATCGCGTTCCCTATGACCTGACGGCGGCGCAGGGGCGGATTCTGATGGCGGGGCTGCCGGAACGGCTGGCTGCGAGGCTTCGGGAGGGGCGATAAGTTCGCACTTTTTTTGAGGTGGATTTCGGGTGGGATTTCGCGAAAAATGGGCGGTATTCGTGGTTTTTTGATGGTCTGGGTGTGGTGAGGTGTCTGGAAAACGTGGTTGGCTGACGCACGTTTTCCGGCTTGGAGACACGACTTTTCGAGCGGACTAGGCTAGCGTTTGCTCTTCGAGGGTGAGGGAGAGCTCTTCCCACTCGGCGAGGAGGGCTGCGCGATCGGTGCGGAGTTGGTCCAGCTCCGCTGCGGTGCGCTGGGACTCGTCGGCGCTGGTGAAGACGCCTAGTTTCTCCTCAGCGGCAGCTATGACGGACTCCAGGCGAGGGATCTCTTCTTCGGTGAAGCGGAGGCGATCTTCGAGCTGCTTCAGCTTGATTGGGTTGAGGCGCTTGACGATGAATTGGGGGGATTTGGGGGACTGCGAGGCTTCGAGCGTTGGCGCGGGGATCTCGACTACGGCGGGCGCAGGCGCGGAGCTCAGGGAGCTTGTGATGGTGGTGGTGATCTTGTCGGGGCCGCCCTGTTTGCGCCAGAGGTAGTCCTCGTAGTTGCCGGGGTAGATGTGCATGCGGCGGTCTTCTACCTCGAAGACGCGGGTGGCGAGGCCGTCGATGAAGTAGCGGTCGTGGGAGACGAAGAGGACGGTGCCGGTGAAGTTTGCGATGGCGTCCAACAACACATCTTTGGCCCGGAGATCGAGGTGGTTCGTCGGCTCGTCGAGCAGGAGCATGTTGGCGGGTGAGACGAGCATCTTGGCCATGGCGTAGCGGTTGCGCTCGCCGCCGGAGAGGACGCCGAGGGGCTTGAAGACGTCGTCGCCGGAGAACATGAAGCAGCCGAGGAGGCTGCGAAGCTCGGTCTGCGGGACCTTGGGGGCGATGCCGCTGATGTCTTCGAGCATCTTGGCGTTGGGATCGAGGACCTTGTACTGGTCCTGGGCGAAGTAGTCGGCGAGGACGTTGTGGCCTAGCTTGACCTCTCCGCCGGTGGGAGGCTCGAGGCCGGCGAGGATGCGGATGAGGGTGGATTTGCCTGCGCCATTCGCGCCTACGAGGGCGATGCGGTCGCCGCGGTCGATGGTGAAGTTGAGGTCTTCGAGGACGCGTTTTTCGCCGTAGTGCTTGGACAGGTTCGAGACCTCGATGACGGTGCGGCCACTGGCGGGTGGCTGCGGGATGGAGAAGTGGATGGTGGCCTCTTCCTCCGGGATCTCGATGCGCTCGATCTTCTCAAGCTCCTTGATGCGGGACTGCACCTGCTTGGCCTTGGTGGCCTGGGCGCGGAAGCGATTGATGAAGGCCTCGAGGGCCTCGATGCGGTCGCGCTGGTTCTTGTAGGCGTTGAGAAGCTGTGTGCGGCGCTCTTCCTTCTGAGTGACGTACTTCTCGTAGTTGCCGTGGTAGGTGTGCATGCGCTTGTTCCAGAGTTCGACTGTCTTGTCGACGGTGACATCGAGGAAGTAGCGGTCGTGCGAGATGAGGATGAAGGCGTTGGGGTAGCCGTGGAGGTAGTTTTCGAGCCAGTTGCGGGATTCGAGGTCGAGGTGGTTGGTGGGCTCGTCGAGGAGGAGAAGGCTGGGCTTCTGCAGGAGGAGCTTGGCGAGGGCGATGCGCATCTGCCAGCCGCCGGAGAACTCTTCGGTGTTGCGGGTCCAATCTTCCTTGGAGAAGCCGAGGCCGCCGAGGACGGCGCCTACCTGGGAGTCGAGGGTGTAGATGTCGTGGACGTGGAGCTGGTCGGCGATGTCGGAGTAGCGCTCGGCGGCGGCGAGGTACTCGCGGGATTTCGGGTCGGCCTCGGAGAGGATGTGGGTGAGGGCGATGGACTCGGTTTCGAGATCGCGGAGGTGGTCGAAGACGGAGAGGCACTCGGCAAAGACGGTTTTGCCGCGGAGGGCGAGTCCGTCCTGCGGGAGATAGCCGAGGGTCATGCCTTTGACGCGGGTAAGGGTGCCGTAGTCGAGGGTTTCGACGCCGGCGAGGATCTTGAGGAGCGTGGACTTGCCAGTGCCGTTGCCGCCGACAAGGCCGGTGCGCTCGTCTGGGGTGATGAGCCAGTTGGCGTCTTCAAAGAGGAGTTTTTGGCCGAATCGTTTGCCGGCGGCAGAGAGTTGGAGCATCAGTTCTATTTTCGCATCTGCTGAGAAGGATCCCCGGCGGTGCGCTATTTGGGTATGGTCAATTTGAGTTGTTGCCGTGTCCGAAGTTTCCGATAGCCCCGTTTGTAGGGAACTTCAGCGAGGGGCAGCGACGCAGGAGTCTCCCCTCATCCGCGTCCAATTGCTCCGAAACGCAGTTCCGCTGTGTCCCGCTCGAATCTCCTTCCCGTCCGGTGTGAGCTTGCCTGCATAGATAATCGAGCAACACGCTGGGGTTAGTGCTTTCAATTCCATCAGCACGGCCCCCGGAGATACTGCCTCGACAAGAGCAATCGACCCGTACCGCTCAAACGTCTCCATGGGTGGTCGGATCCCGTTCGCATAACGAAGCGCTCCTGGCGTCGAAAGGTCATCGGACCAACCGGCAAGCGACCCGATCTCCGTCTGAACGATGTGGATACAGTTATTCATGAGATGGGGGCGGCTCCAGGTTCCCACAAATGGGCTTCTGGTAACGTCAGTCTTTGGATGAGGTCGAAGAAGCGTAACTGGACGATCAAAGCTGCCACGGCGAAAACGTCCAGACCATATATCGTGAACAGGATCAAAGGTAAGATCGAGTTGCACTGCTGGGCCCGCCTGGGTTGCCGCATGTTGGAGTGCAAGGTGCTTAGCGCTCCACTGTACCGCCGGCGAGTCATCTGAAAACCAGTTGCCGTCGCCGATCTTTCGTGTGGGACCTGCACGTTGATATACCTCAATGTAGGCATCATGAAAGATCTGGCGGACTCCGGTAAGCGTCGTTGGCGCTCCATCAACTTTGGTCGTCAACTGGATATGCAGACCATAGATAGCGTCTTCACCTTTCACTTCCCAGGATCCTGACATTCGCTCTGGATGATCGACCGTCGTTCCGCGAAGCATGCCGTTGGAAGAACGCTGCTGCTGAGCAGGGGCGCTTGGCGGCAGGAGAATCGTAAGAAGAAATAGAAGAAAGTGTCGTGAACTTCGCATTTGTCCTGCCCCGCTACGTGCTTTATCAGCGACGCTAGTGATTTAGACACCACGCGGACAAACAATGCTCGTTTAAGCCATGTCGTCGAGTGCCCGTAAAGTCGCGTTTGCGGCAAGTTCAAACCCGTTCGGCTCCGGGCGGCCCAAGTTGCCGCAATCCCCGTTTTTAGTGCTCGACTTGTCGGGTCTCAAAACGCCGAGATAGGATGACCACGCTCGGAGACAGACAGGTATATGGAAGGGGTTGTATAGGAAGGGAGAAAGTGTTCCGCTGGAGGCGGTGGGCAATTAAACATTGCCACACCAAAGATAAACAGGATAACAATACGCATGTTGTTGGAAAAACCTAGGGTCGGGGGTTACGGATATGCCATCTACTCACTATTTTGAGGAGCTGTATGGTGTCACGGAAGAACGAGCTTTTAACTTCTGGGCTTCACATCTCCACGAAGCGATAGGAAGTAAGCAGTGGTCGCAGATTAGCGACTCTACGGGTGTCTATCTCGCAAGCGTGCTTGGTCATTTTTGCCTGCAGTCGGTAGATCGGATGGAAATCCTTTCTCCGGATTACAGCCCGAGCGATCTGGAATTTCGGCAGTTCGCGGATCTGACCCAGATTGCTGAACTCATGATGCGGCAGCTCATTAGCGCCAAGAACCCTCTCTGGATGGAGTCAGCCGGTGCGCACATTCTTCTCTACGCCGGATTCTTTCAAAACCAAAACAAGGACCGGCACAACATTGAGTTCTATTCAGCCATGGGCAGAGAATGCTATCTGATGGCGGCAGTGGGAAAGAGGGCAAGGGTGATGAAACTGATGGCGACAGACTTTGATCAATACCTCTTCCATTTGGCCAACCTCCATCGACGTCTGCGGGAAAGCAGATATCTGATAAGGACGGAGAACTAGATTTACTCCTGACGCGTGTGGCAGGGCTACCCGATTCGGTATCCCGTATCTTCGAAGCACCTGAAAAGTCGGGTTTTCGGAAAAATGCCCACGAAATGGGCATCGAGCAGCGAACTTGCTCACCCCCCGTTTGGCGGGAACTACTCTAACAGCGCAACTACTGCGGGCAATTCCTGATCGATACCTGAGTCGTCCTCCGGTGTCTTCAAATACCCGTCGATGAATCGGAACAGACAGGTTCTGTGTCCCCTTGCATTACGATCAAGAAGACCACGTTGAATACTTTGACTGGTGAGACTGAGCAGTGAATTCTGCCATCACGTGGCTCTTGTGACGGCGGTTTTCATCGGAGGAAGCGTTGGAGAGGCGAGACTTTGTCACATCGGCAATTGCAATGGCGGGAGCCGTGTTGAGCGGCCGGGAGGGTCGGGCGATGGCGCAGACTCCACGGGAGTTCTATCAGCTGCGGAAGTACTCGCTGCGAACGGGGACACAGTTGGCGTTGACCCAGAGCTATTTTGAGCATGCTCTGATTCCCGCGCTCAATCGGATGTCCATCACACCGGTCGGTGCTTTCAAGCTGGATATCGGTCCGGAGACGCCGACATACTATCTGCTCATTCCGTCAACCTCGGCGGAACTGCTGGTTACGCTGGACACGCGGCTGGCAGAGGACACGGAGTTCCTCAAAACGTCTACGGCGTTCTGGGGAGCACCGGCATCGGCACCGGCGTTTGCGCGAGTGGAAAGTTCTATGATGTCAGCGTTTGCGGGTTGGCCAAAGCTCGTTGCGCCGAAGGGCGGAAAGAGAATTTTTCAGCTGCGCACATACGAGAGCGCAAGCTATGAGGGACATTTCCGGAAGGTACAGATGTTCAATGAAGCGGAGATCGGGATCTTTACGCGGACAGGATTGACTCCCGTGTTCTTTGGAGACACGTTGATCGGGTCCCGGGTGCCGAGCCTGACGTACATGCTGACATTTGGGGATGTGGCGGACCTGATCGCGAAGTGGAAGGTGTTTGGGTCTGATCCGGCCTGGAAGGAGCTCTCCCACAAGCCGCACAATACGGATGCGGAGATTGTGAGTAATATCTCCAATTTGTATCTGAGTCCGCTGGACTGTTCGCAAATTTAGAGAAAAGTTAGGCCAAAAGAGATTGATCAGGCAGTCCGGCGAAGGGGTGCGTCTTAACGAGGGAGGATAGCATCGAAATCTAAGAGGTCTTCGATGAACAGACGACAGTTTGGCGCCGCGATCGCAGCTTTGGGACTGAGTGCAGCGGCTGGAGCCGAGGCAAAGGTGCAGGTTGAAAGACTGCAGTTGTCGCGTAATGGATGGATGCCTAATAATGAGCGACTACCGGTGCTTCTTTACAGGAGAGCGTTTGATGCCTCGGGAGATGCGGCAGGAATCATGGAAGAAGCCTTCGGCCGAAACGGGTGGCCCGCTCAGTGGCGGAATGGCGTCTATGACTTCCATCATTACCACTCGACCGCTCATGAAGTACTGGGCTTTGCGGGCGGAACTGCGAAGCTGATCCTGGGAGGTGAAGGGGGACAGGAGATTACCGTAGAGGCAGGCGACGTTGCCGTGTTGCCGGCCGGAACGGGACATTGTCGACTTCAAGCCGACGGCCGGTTCCTCGTCGTGGGTGCTTACCCGGTTGGGCAGCATTGGGATATCTGTCGTTCGGCACCGAGCGCCGATGCGATGGAGCGAATGCGCAAGCTGGAGTTTCCGAAGAGTGATCCGGTCGCGGGAGCGGCAGGGATACTCCCGACTGCCTGGCGGACTTAGTCCACGTGCACAGAGCTCAGCCAAACCTCACCACCCTTAGCCATAGCAAACGAGGCTTTGAATCTGTCGAAGGAGACTCCTGCAGACGCTCAAAGCCTTGTTTGGTTGGGGGAGGCTACCTGTCAAACTAGAACTACCGCCTTGCTTGATCCGCTTCCATGGCAAGCTGCTGCAGCGTTGCGAGGAACTGCTTTGACTGCCCCAGGAAAAGCCCGCTTCCTGTGAGACTCATCACCGCAGCCACCGCACCAGCGTTTTGATCGGTCAGCGGACGGATGACCGCGCACTTCGGCAGTTTGGGGTTGATGAATTCGCAGGGGATTGGGAAGATCAGGTTTGTCTGTAACTGGGGATTAGGAGGATTGTTGAAGTCAGGGAAGGTGAGACCCTGATCGGTGATGGGGGGTCCCTGGACGGCGTTGCCGGCAAAGTCGACCCATTCGAGGAAGTGCGCGATCTCACTGCCACCGATGCCTAGCGTGATCTCGAGCACCTCGGCGCCTGAGACTTTCTGGCTCATTGCGGCGTAGAGGCTCGTGCCACCTTGCTCGATAGAGCCGAAGTGAAATGCAGCGATGTCTGCGATAGCCTGAATGTGTGTAGGGTTGTCGAAGTCGGCGTCCGTGACTGGGATGGCCGAGCGGTTGTTGATGTTAAGCGCCTGCGGGAAGCTCGCGCCGAAGTCCGGGTTGGTGGTGCTGCGATACCGCGTGTACCAGCTTGTGTCTACGGTGAGGTGCATGAGGTTGGTGAGACGGCCAATATTCTTCGCTCCAGCCGCCCTGCTTCCCTGCAACTGTCGGAAGGCATCCAGGTTCACCGGGTCGGCTCCCTTGGATTCCAGGTAAGCATTCAGGAAGTCGGCGTGGCTTACCTCATCCAGCGTGTTGCTTGTGATGTACTGCATGCCGTCCCCATCCAGATTTGTGAAGGCATGCAGTACATC
>Ga0193716_1000409_pt1 | contig 26367 bp, 18 predicted proteins | sample U2c1metaG_FD_145901 | JGI IMG/M metagenome (GOLD analysis project Ga0193716, IMG submission 145901) | Soil microbial communities from a riparian zone of the East river system, Colorado, United States - U2c1 | ecosystem: Environmental > Terrestrial > Soil > Riparian zone | place: USA: East River...
TTCGTGGGGGTGCCGGGTAGGAGAGCAGTCGAGTAGCCGTCTTGCGAGATGGCCTCACGGGAGCGTTGGAAGAACGTGAAGGCAAGCATGAGAATTGCCGAAGCGGCCAATCCGGCATAGATCTCGTGGAAGGAGATGAAGCCGGCACGTCTGGCAAGAAATCCAAGGATGGCGAAGACGAGTCCGCCCACTGAACTCGCGATGGCTCCGACTCGAGTTGCGCGTGGCCAGAATAGGCCGGCGAACAGAGGCACGAACATCGCAGAGGCCATGCCGCCCCAGGAGATTCCCGCGACGATGCTGATCAGTGGCAATGGGTGGGCTGCGATGTACACCGCGCCGATTGTGACGGCGGAACCGAAGATCAGCGTCGCTACGCGGCTGACGCCGAGCAGTTGAGCTTCGGTCTTCGCTGCTCCAATATGTTTGTAGATATCGAGAGAAAAGTAGAGGCCGGTGATGTGCAGCAGACCGCTCGCGGAAGACTGTACGGCAGACATAATCACGAAGATAATTGGAATGCACATCCACTCTCCAATGACATCTTTGAAGAGTGAGGGAAGTGCGGGGTCTCCGAGAGCAGAGGTTGGTAACAGCATGCCCGCACCCACACCGCAGATGATGACGCAGAGCAGGATGACCATAACTAAGATGCCACCAAGGCTGATCTGCATGCGAGCGACGTACGCGCTACGACTGGAGTAAAAGCGGTGGAGGTAATACGACTCGGTCGGAATGCCGAGACCCCAGACCAGCATCCATCCAATGAAGTCACCGGGACTACTCACACTGCCGGCGAAGAAGTGTGACAGGTGCAAAGGTGGGGCGGTGATAACGGTTCCGTGAGTGCGGAGGATTACAAGGATCGCGGCGAGAAGGATACCTGCGCCGAGGACGACGATCTGCACAAGCTGGGTGCGGACGACGGCGGCTAGTCCGCCGAGCATCGTGTAGGTAACGAAGACTGAGCCGACGATGAGGATAGCGAGAGATGTGTTTAGCCCGGCTAGCGCATGCAGCGTGATACCCATAGCGAGGAGCTGCACGGTGACGACGATGGAATACATGAAGAGGATCACAAATGCAGCCCACATGCGGAGGGCACGGCTGTTATAGCGCTGTTCGAAGAACTCGGGGACGGTGGTGAGTTCGGTGCGGTGAAGGCGACCGGCTGCGCAGACTAGCAGGATCCAACCGAGAGCATAGCCATAACAGGAGAATGCGGCCGCTGACCAGCCGAAGCGCGAGGCGTATCCGGACATCCCGATGACCGTAACGCCAGAGACGAAGCTTGCCATGAAGGTACCAGTCGACACGGCGAGTCCCATGCTACGGCCGGCGACGGCGAAGGATGAAAGCGAGCGCCGCCGGCTGGCGGAGATGCCGATAACCAGGATAACGAGCAGGTAACCAAGAAAGGCGATGAGATAGGCGTTCATTTGCTGTTTCCCTTTCGCCGCTCGTCCCGGTTGAGCAGGGTGCCAAGAAGGAATGGGATCAGGGAGATGCCAATCGCCGAGACTAAGATCCGCCACACTGTCATTGAAATGCCTGCCTTGTTTTTGATGAAGCGATGTTAGAACGAGAACCGCGCTCCAAACTGTGTCTGGAAGGAATTGGGAATGGTGGAGGTAGAGGCCGAGCCGCCGAGATAACCGGTTGGCTTGTTGAAGGTGGTGGGGGCGTAGGCGGCAGTGCCATAGCTGGTGCCGAAGTTCGCGCGATTGGTGATGTTGTAGAACTCGACGAAGCCGTCAATGCGCTTCTTCTCCCAGAGGTTCCAGGAGCGCGTGAGGCGCGAGTTGAGGCTTACGAGAGCATTGCCGCGAGCAGCGTTGACGCCAACCTCTTTACCGGAACCGTTGATGCAATTGTCAACGAAGCAACGTAGAGAGCCATCGCCGCTGGGGTTGGTTGCACGGTATTGCTGGTAGGGTCTACCGGAGGCCACGGTGAAGGTCGGAGAGGCCTGAAATCCGTAGGGCAGCTTGAAGACGCCCGCGAAGGAGATCCGGTTGCGTTCGTCGTAAGAGCCGGGGCCCCATTCGCCTGCACAACTGATACATCCGCCGGCGGCACTTGGGATCTCAGGGTAGAGGGTGATGCCTTCGCTCGAGGTATCGAGGGAGCCGGCGAGTCCGTTGGCGACGGCCAGGGTGTAGTTGGCCTGAAAAGTCATACGGCTGTAACGACGCTCGAAATGGACAGCGAGTTCGTCGTACTGCGACTTGTTCACCGATGAGATGAGATTGACGGTGCCGAGGAGATTTGCATCGCCGTAGACGCTTTGGAGCGCGGGGAATAGGATTCGCTTGCCGATCGCGGCAGTTGGAAATCCTGCGATACCGCAGGCGCCCTGAAAGTTCGCCGTGCAGATGGGATTGATGTCAAGGTTGCGCCAGCCGTGGAGACCGTGGATGTGTGTGTAGTCCGCTGCAATGATGGTGCCGGAGCCGAAGTCGTGCGAATAACCAACGTGAGACTGGATGGCGTAGGCGTCTCGGAGCTTCGGATCGAACCAGTTGCCGCTTACGCCCTGGCCGGCAGGAAGCGTGGAGGACGCACCGGGCGAGAGAGGCAGAGGTGAGGCATTAGGTCCGTTGTAAACAAAATTTGCGAGCTGGCCGACTCCCACAGCAGTGTTGGTGAGGGAGGTGGAGTAGTAGAGCGTGGGCTTCTCAAGCTGCACCTGCTGATAGAAACTGTTGCCGACGGGGGTGGAGTAGAACATACCGAAGCCGGCGCGGAAGACATCCTTTCCGTTGCCGTGGAGATCCCAGGCACCGCCAATGTGTGGCCCCCAGTTATGCGAGGTGTGCGGGAGCTGCCCGAAGGGGCTATTGAGTTGCTTGAGGATGAGATAAATGCGGTTAAGGGGCTGGATGGTGGTCTGGCTCATGAACCGCCAGAAGTCATAACGAATGCCGATATTAAGGGTGACGCGCGGCGTGAGCTTGTAGTCGTCCTGAGCGTAGAAACCGGCTTCCACTGGATTGACTTCTGCGTAATTTAAGTAGTTGAGTGCGCTGGCCGTAATGGATCGCACTGCACCTGGGGTGGCGAAGCCCTGTGCGTATTTGCCATTGGTGTTGTTGACGATGGTGCCGGGATCATCGAAGAAAGTGATGGTGCCGGGGGAGTTCACGGCGAAGTTGCCGCCGTAGAGGAAGTAATGGGAAAAATCGCCTCCGAACTTGATGGCATTTCGTCCGATTTGTTTTGAGAAATCGTCTTTGATCTGGCCACGTTTTGTTTGGTTGGTGAAGGGAGCTGCACCCTCCACGCCAGTTGAGACCGAGGGGAAGGAGAGCCTTTGCAAGCGACATGCAGCAACTCCACTTTGGGAAGTGGAGAAAGGCGGGTTGAATGCTGTAACTCCACTATCAGTGCAGGATGCATAGATAGTGGTGTGGTTGTAGTAAATGTACTGGAGCGAGAACTGGTTGATGGTGGTGGGATTGATCACCCATGTTTCGCCGATAGCCCCGGCCCACATGTGCTGATTATTGCGGTCGGCGACGTCGCAACAGGAGAGAAGCGTGTGACTTGTGCCGAGTCCACTGTTGCTTACGAAACTGCCATCAGAGGAATAGCGTACTAAGCCGGAGTGATTTTTGCTGATTTGAAAGTTGGTCTTCGCGCTGATGAGGAGGCTGGCGTAGGGCTGTGAGATCGCGAGTGTAGGGACTGCACCGATGTTAAGCGGAGCGAGAAACTGCATTTGTGTGTAGACGCTATTCGCGATGGATTGAGTGAATAGTTGCGAGGTACGCTCGACCGAACCCGCGTAGAACATACGGTTCTTCATGATGGGTCCACCGATGGAACCGCCGTACTGCTCGCGATTGTAAGGTGGCTTCCCGAGGCCGCCGTTTGAAGGTTTGGCGAAATAGTCAGCGGCAGTAAGAGCGTCGGAGCGGCCGTACCCGAACACAGAGCCATGAATCTTGTTTGTACCTTCCTTGGTTGCAACAATGACGGTTGCTGCACCTCTTCCGTATTCGGCGGCAAAGTCGTGCAGAAGGACCTTGCTCTCCTGAATACCTTCGAGGCTGTAGTTCATAACGGTACCGCCGTCTTCATCCTCGTGGTTGTCGACACCATCGACGAGCATGTTGAAGTTGCGGCCTGCAGAGCCGCCGAATGAGATATAGTTATGCGATCCGCTGGCTGCCACCTCGCGTGCGCCGGGAAGTAGAGTGACCATGGCGGCGAGGCTTCGGTTGAGCATCGGTAACTCCTGGACCTCGGTGGCCTGGAGCGAGGCTGCGACCTGCGATTGGGTGCTTTCGATCATGGATGCTTCACTGCTGACGTTTACCTCCTGAGCGACACCGGAAACGGAAAGAGTGAAGTCAAGGGTGAGTGTAGAGGCCGCCGCAAGCTTCGCCCCGACGGACTTTGCCTCCGTGAAACCGCTTCCCGTAACAACCACATCGTAGACGCCGAAGTCGAGTGCGGTGATGGTGTAGAGTCCGTCTCCATTGGTCACGGAACTGCGGGTTACACCCCTGCTGGTGTTGGTGGCATCAACCTTAGCGCCTGCTATGAGTGCGCCTTGTGCGTCAACGACGCGCCCATTGAAGGTGGCCGTGGCCTGGGCATTGGCTGCAGTCGTGGGGAGAAGGAGAGATAGTGCGGCGAGCAGTAAGCACAGCTTCATTCGGTGCTCCTTGATAGGGGCGATCAGGTGGGTGATGCGATAAATCGAGTTGCGGCTTCAAGTTGTAGGAAAATTCTGGGCGACAACGAGCGCAGGATCACTTAGGACGGCAGGTGTCAGTTTGCCAACGACCTGTCGTGGAGCGGGCCCGGCTGCTGTGACCGCGTTGCGTGAAACAACTAGTAAGAAAAGCAACGAATGATTTTTGGTGATGAAGAATGCCTATTTTTATCTTGTTTGTAATATTGCGTCAACTATTTTTTCCGTTATTTATAAATTGCTTGTAATCTTTTGTTTATGTCCTTAGCTGTGGATGATTCCAACTCGATCACGGCTGCAGTCCCGACAATTTGTATACGATTTGTATTATCGAGCTGGACTTGAGGGCGCTTGAGCGCGGCATGTCGGAGCAAACCCAACATTGCTGCGAGCAGGGTGCAATCTGCCGGATGATGTGGGTCGGCAAAAGGGGTGTAAGGTTTGGATTGCCCGTTACACGACCGGAGCGCCGTCAGGGCCATCCGCCAGAATCCGGAAGGAGTCAGGATCATGAACCGTTCAAGAAGACAGTTTCTTGAGACCGGGGCGAAGTTCTGCGCAGCGGCTCTCGTTAGGACTTCCAACGCCACGGCAGCGGACGTGAGCGTCCCCTTCCAAGGGGAGAAAACCACTTGGCACGAAGGGTTCGACCGCTATGATTTCATGATGGACGATGCTACTGGGGCGATCACGCCTATGACGGCCCTGGCGAGCGAGGTAACGAGCTTCGACGTGAGTTTAAAGGACGGCAAACGCAGATGCGTCGTAGTCGCCCCCAAAAAGGCGGCGCCCAGTAATCCGTGGTCATGGCGAGGCTGCTATTGGGACCACCAGCCTCAAACAGAAGTCGATGCGGACAATCCGGCTCTCTTTGACGAAGATTTCGCCAAGATCCCGGAGTTGGCCAAGCATGACATACCCCTGCTGCACGTCGTCGGCACCGAGGATTTTGTGCTTCGGCACACTATGACAGTGGAGAAGATTTATCACCAGTGGGGCGGTTCAATCACGGTGATCATGAAGGAAGGCGTTGCGCATCACCCGCACAGTCTCATTGACCGACGCCGATCGCGGACTGGATCGAGCAGCATATGCATCCGGTCGAGGCGAACCGCCCGGCGTTCGCCGATTCAACTTACACCAAGACGCACTACTACAGCCTCGAAAATTCTTACCTCTACCTGACGAAGGAGGATACTTACGCGACGGTGCGCGGACCGGGATACGTTCCCTCTTACGATCGCTATACGAGTCCGGGGACGGGTAACTTCCACGCGGATTACATGTCGATCGTGGTGCCGCAGAGGCCGGCGCCGGGCAAGCCGTGGGTATTCCATTCGAGCATTCTCGAGCGCGACTCGGCGGTGGCTATGGCGCTACTGGCCAAGGGTTACTACATCGTGTTGCCGCCAATCTCGGGGTCGGGGGCCGTGCAAAAGGAGTGGGACGAGGTCTATAACCGGATGGTCGACAAGGGATTTGCGAAGAAGGTCGTGATGGAGGGGACCGGGGCGAAGGCGGGCGAGTCGTACGCGTGGGCGATCGCGAACCCTGACAAGGTCTCGGTGATTTGCGCCCGGAATCCGCTCATGCGCAGCCTGATGTGGAAGACTCCGCTGATCGACAACCTGGCGCCACTGGCCAAGGCCGGCGTGCCGATTCTGCACGACTGCGGAAGTCTCGACCCGTGGCTGAAGGACCAAACACGGGTGGTGGAGAAGCGGTACAAGGAACTCGGCGGAAAGATCACGGTGCTGGTGGCCGAGGGTGAGGGGCACTTCCCATTGTCGCGCAAGGATCCGAAGCCGGTGGTGGATTTCATCCTGAGCCATCAGCGGTAGGTGCATAAGTTGTTTCACCAGCAATCAGGATCGTCAGCAATTGTTCAAGCCGCAAGGGTGCTGAAAGAACAAAAGAAATGAGGAGGAGTGAAATGAGGAAGAGTATCGTTGTTGCCGCTCTGGCGATTGGCGTGGGAGTCACGATCGGCTCAATGTACGCACAGGCACCCCCGCGAGCTGGGCAGGTCTTGCCGCCGAGCGTGTCGAAACGTAGCAATAAACAGATCGGTTCGTCGGCATTGAACCTCCTTGGTTTGAGAGTCGGTTTTTCCGCCGACGCGTTCGGGCCGATCTCGTTCTCGGAGGCGGCGGCAAAAGCCGATGCGCTAGGCACGGGGTTCCTGGAAGCTTCGAGCTCCCAGAAAGTGAGTCCCGAGATTCCCAAAAGTCTGGACTACAATCTATCGCCGGACGAAGTAACGGCAGTAAAGAACAGACTGGCCGAGCTTCGCCTGCGATTAGTGTCCTACCGCACGGACGCAATTCCCGCCGACGAAAGCTCCCGCCGCCGGCTGTTTGCGTTCGCAAAGGCTTTGGATATCGAAATGATCGTGACGTCCGCCACACCTTCGGCCTTGCCCGGCCTCGACAAGCTTGCGGATGAATTCGGAGTTAATGTGGCTTTCGAAGGTTCGAATCCGAAAAATCTCGTGAGCTCGCTCGATGGCCTAAGCAGCCGGATCGGACTGAGCGTGGACTCCGCTGCCTGGGCACAGGCAGGTATCAAGCCCACCGACGGGCTGAGACTGGTAAACGATCGGCTGCTCAGCTTGGGCTTGCCTGACGCCGGCGCCGGAATGGAGCAGCTTCTCCTTGAATTGGCCAAGCTAAATCCACGGCCGCCTCCTGCGCCGATAACATGCGGCGACTGTGCCGGTCCGCGAGTTCCGGTCAAGCCCTTGCTTGTCACGATCGGCGTAAGCGGCTCCGCAGCCGAAGCTTTTGAAAAAGCGGCTCGACCTGCCGAAGGATATCAAGTCGTCCAAATATCCAAGAAGACACCGATCAGCGATGGGCGACCCGGATCGCCGTCCGCAGGATCCCCAAACGTAGCCGATGGGGGAATTCCTACGCTGGACCGGTGGATGATTCGGGATTCTTCTCCGCGCCACGCGCTCGTCCAACCGAAGAAGGCGAGAAAGCTGTTAATCATCGATCTCTGCCCGCAGGGAGGCTTTTACCACCGGACCATTCCGTATGCCAACCTTGCGCTGGAGTTGATGGCCAAGAACACCGGCGCCTTCGAACCAATCTTCGACAATGATCTGGATAATCTGAAATATCCCAAGGTCAAGGAATACGACGCCGTTTTTCTGAACAACGTCGTCGGTCCGGTATTCAGCGACCCGGACGTGATCAACGGATTAATTCGCTTCGTCCGCGAGGGAGGTGGACTGGCCGCGATCCACGGCTCGACGTTTGCATCGACCGACGTCCCTGAATATGGAGAGCTACTGGGTGCAACCGCCGCACCGCATCGCGCGTTTGAGGCGGCGATGCTTAAGATCGACGATCGAAACAGCCCGCTCACCAAACAGTTTGAAGGTCACGATATAGCCTACGTGGACGAGTTGTACCATTTCCCTCCGAGCGGACCATATTCGCGAGAGAAGCTGCATGTGCTAATGAGCATCGACCTGGCCAAATCGGGGGCCCCGCCGTCGGAGATGGCAGTCCGACCCGACAATGATTATGGACTCGTCTGGATCAGAAGTTACGGCAAGGGGCGGGTCTTCAACTGCGCTTTGGGTCACACAGTGTTGTTGTTTGGCACTCCGCAGATGGCCCAGATGGTTTTTGCCGGAATCCAGTTTGTACTTGGCGATCTGGAAGCCGACACAACCCCTAGCGCGAAAAAATCGAGCAAACCGTAAACCTTCTGTAACGAAAGAAGAAATAGACCAGTGTCCAATAAACCGTCTATGGAATAGTCGCCTGGCTGCGGGGTTTGAACCTTCCACGCGAATGTCTGCTACGGATCGTTCCAAATCTGAATCCAGAATCCCTTCGGTACGCTTTCCGCCCTGGATACGCTTCCGGCGGCCACATTGGCCTTTAGCACGTGCGCCCCGATGAGTGGGATTCTAGTTTGCAGCCTTGTCATATGGTCCTCCTACCTACTCCAATGCAATGCTTACCGTGGACTGCTGCTGATAGCGCAGAATTGCGATGCTTGTGCGTGAACCATGGCCAGCCTCGCGCGTATATCTGAGGAGATCTTGCGTGTCTTTCACGGGCTTGTTGTTGAAGCCAAGGATCACGTCTCCGGCAGTGATTCCGGCGGTTCCCGCTGGGCTGCCAGCGGGCACATCCAGCACAATGACGCCCGATTCCCCCGGCGTTCCCGCAGCAGAAACCTCGCCAAGACCCACGATGTTTCGCACCTTCGTGCCTTGCCACACCACAATGGTCCGACTGCGCGACGAGTCGAGAGTGACTGGCCTGGGTCCCGTTGCAGACGGCAATTCTGGTGTGCGCGCGATGGCCTTTAGCTCCGGCGCCTGCACTCCGAAGTTCCGCATATCGAAGTTCACAAAGCCCAAAGTAAGGGCGGGCGAGTCCAGCTTGACCCTATAATCGCCGGCCGCTGCATCGATAAAGCGCGCGTCGGCCACAAGGGAATGCGTATCATCCCCACTCAACTCCTGGAGCGGCTTGGCGGGGATGGGCGTGCTCTGCCCGTGTTCGTTAAGCAGGTTAAAGTCGATCTGCTGTGTCCACTTTCGCATGCCGATGGGTCGATAAGGCGTGCACACGATGTTGCTGCGAAACACATCGTGACTATCGTTGAACCACACATGCGCATGCAGCGAATTGTTTACGAGTACATTGTTTTCGCAAATGCGATAGAAACCCTCGCGCAGCTTCAGTCCGCCATTCAGACAGAGATTGTTATAGATGCGATAGTTACTGCTGCCATCGTCAAGATCGATATCCCAGCCGTGATCGCAACGCCAGCGGGAGTTGGAGAGGATATTAGGTTCGATTGCGTCAAGTACCGGAAGATTCGCCTGCTCGCCCGTGAGTACCTTATCGAGATCGATACCTTTCGTCCCCCACCAGCGATCGCGTCCCCAGGAATTGAAGGAGCCGTGATCGCCGGTTTCCTTCACGGTGTCGAAGACATCGCAGTACTCGATACGGTGGCCCCCCCAGCATCCGTCTCCGATGTTGATGCCGGCGCGCGGTACGTCGTAAATAGATACGTGGCGCACTGTGATTGACATCGACATGGAAATCTCGACAGGTGCAGACTGCTTTTCGACGCGGCCCGTCTGGTAGATGAGAGAGTCCTCGACGATACAGTCGGCCGGATAGTTTCGCGTGAGCGGCCCAGGCTTCATGTCGAGCTGGTTCACCGCGAGCCGCTCGTCGTGGTCATCCAGCGGGTTGCGGACAGCGGCGCGATCCCCGACGAAGCTGACACCATTGGCGCCAGCCTCGGCGATATGGCAGCGCGAGATGCGTGCGCGACGGTTGTAGTGGTTCACAAAAATACAATTCCCGCCGAGTTGGTCGAAGAAGCAGGCATCGATGTGACAATCTTCTGTACCGTTCAGGAAGACGGCGCCGCCGCGGTAGATCCGCCAGTCGCTGCGCAGAAGCGGGTCACGAGTTTCCATAAACGTACGCGCCGAATGCTGGAAAATGAAGCCCTTGAGGGTGATCCACTTTACGGGCTCGCTCTCGGAACCGTGAAACTCGACGAGATGCTTGAGCCGGACCGTCTCGACAATGGCGTTGTTGAGGTCGATGCCCACCGGAGGGTAGAAGTAGAGCGTGTTCTTCGTCTCGTCCAGGAACCACTCGCCGGGGGCGTCCAACTCTTCGAAGATATTCTCAACGAACCGATATTCCGCATGCATCGGTTTGGGCCGATTGTTTTGCCAGCCACCCTCGTACGTGAGGTTACCTTGTACGTCCTTTCCCGTGATCTGGAAGTGTAAGTCACCCCAAAGGTATTGATGCAGCGCATGGATGTAGCCACCTTTTGGATTGGACCACGTGCTAACACGCTCGGGGCTGATGGCGTCGGGCGCCCAGCCGTTGAGATACTTGGCTTGAGGGTCGTAGTTGGGGTAGCGGGCTAGAATCTGACGTCGGCCATTCACGAAGAGTTGGTCGGTCCTTGTGCCAGGTGGTACTTCGCTCTGAAGGATGCCGTTGCGATACGGACGCCATCGCGGGTTCAGCCTGGCACCTCCGCTGAGCGTGACGCGCTCTCCCGGGTAGGATTCGTACAGCACCGGCGCCTGCTGCTCGGCGGAGTCCTCAGCGGTGAAGATGACAGTCTGGTCCAGGTAGTGAGTTCCCTGCCGGAGATATACGGTGATCGCGCCGGTGGAACCCTTGCGCAGAGCACGCACGGACGTCTGTGCCGCCTTGAGGGTACGGAGAGGCCGGTCGACTGTGCCGGGGTTGCTGTCGTCGCCTTCAAGGCTGACGAATAGATTTATCACTGGCCCGGCAGAAGCGGCCGGAGCGCTCCCGGCCAGCATGTCGGCCCGTACACGGCTCAGAGGAGAGGCCATAAGTGTCGCTGTAGAGCCGTACAAAAACGAGCGCCTGTTCATGGTGAACTTGTTAGAGTTCGGAGGTTTGGGAGTATCCATACTATGGGGATCCTTGTCTGCGAGTTCCGCGGGTGTGACTTGTCGATGCCAGCGCTTTAACAGACGACTGGGCCTGCCGTCGGCAGAAAGCAATCCTTCAAAGCGGCTCGCGTGAGGTTGATCACTCGAAGACGGCCGGCGGCGACGGTTTAGACGGTACTCCCGAACTGCTGAGCGCGATGACCGTGTAGGCGTGTTTCGATTTCTTCTGTGGTGAAGAATCGACATGGATCATCTGCGGCAACTGAGCAAATGGGGTATCGTGGAACGATAGTCCTTGGAACAGCGGTCGCCCAAATACGGCATCGGGCGCGTTAGAGGGCAGTCTTCCAATACCGTGCCCATCTCGCAGGACGATGAAGCCACCGAGTCCCAGAATGTAGTCCACTTCGGCGTCCCAGCTCACCCTGACGCTGCCATCAGGCTGTACCTTCGCGCGGACATCGACCGGCGCGGGCGGTGCGGCCGAGTAGCTCACCGTACCGGTTCGCACGTACTCCATCCAGATCTTTGCGATGGCCTCATTGGGCAGCCACGCGGCCTTGGCCGGATCACCTTTGAAGGACGCAGCAGCAACGGCTGTATCGTCGAATGGTGTAGCGAGCCATGATCCACTCTTCTCAACGGGTCTGAGACCCGGGCTCGATTCCTGGAGGCGCATTCGTAAGCACTCATCAAGAAAAGGGATGGCCAAGTAGCGCGAGTCGCCGCACTCGTGCGCTGTGCGGGGATCCGGAGCAAAGCCGATCGGCGCCCCCTGCGCGCCGTACTCCTGAAATGTTGCGAGAGAACCATCGTACGGCCGCTTGCCTTTCTCTCCCATGCCAAAGTTAACCATGGTCGGAATGCCGTACGTCGCTGGAGGAATCTCCGGCTGGATGAACTCGTGCATGGTGCGGAACATCGTGGCTGTACCAGAACGCAGGAAGACGGCCACTATGCGCTCCGGATGAAGCGTGCTCATGACGTTGGACCAAATTCCGCCTCCCGAATGTCCCCAGAGAACCCAGGGTGCGGTGGCGATCTCCGGATACCCTGACTGGATCGAGAGCTCCTTCAAAGCCTGCAGGAAGGTCGCATCGGAGCCCTTTCTGGGATCGAACCAGAGCTCCGCTCCGCCGGGCGTCAAGTCTATGGCGTCATTGAGTACGTGGTAGGAAGGTCCCAGCAGTGCACAGTCCCACTTCTTTGCTAAGGCTTGCCACTGCAGGTCATAAGCGCTGGTCGCTCCGGCTTGGGCAGCCGGGATCCCTGCCCCATGCTGGTGCACGATGACGGCCCGCACTCTCTGAATGTTCGCGGGCAGCCACATCCGGTATACGACAGCGATCTGCAACCCGCCGGCACCGGGGGAAGCTGGATAGGCGAGTTCCAAGTACCGCCCAAAACTGCTTGAGGGGGTGAACGGACCCCATGCTCCGCCGACCGGCGGAACTTCGCCACCTCGCGCAGTGCTCTGGCTTTGAATCGCTCGTGCCGAGAGCGCCTCCGGCGTGGATGTGATCATGGCCCCTAAGCCAACGATTCCCCTTACGAACGAGCGCCGATCCGGAAGCCACATTGCCGGGCTGCCCACCTCGTTACCGTCGTTCTGCTTGCTTTCCTTCATTGTAGTCACCTGACGCCCCTCCTGTTAGAGCAACCTGAATAGGAACGATTCCCTCGGAGATGGACGAATCCTCCCCTCCAGATGAATGTTTCAGATCAGTTGAAACGCCTTCATGAACTGCCGAATAAGAACATCGTTCAGATTGTTCGGTGGATGTCCCCGTCTTTTCGCAGACCGCTGTGGTGGCCTCGGAAACTTTGTCGGAATCAAGATCGAGCACCACTACGGCCGCCTCGTGCGCTGCGAAAATTTCGGCTGATAGCCAGGCCAATGCCGCTGGCCGCGCCCGTGACCACGACGCGTGTTTCTTTCAGTTGAAACACCTCGTAACCTCCAGAGCGAGAGCCTCGCAATCGCCCGAGTTTTACTTGGGCCGGAGCTATGTTGTCAAATATAAAAAATTATTATCATCAGTGATATGACGCGCAGAGTATCTTTCCTGTGCCTGGTTTTTCGTTGTGCGGTCCATGGCACTTTGTAAGTGCAAAATAGTTTTCATTGACGAAAATTAAAATGCATGACTACAATTCGTGCTGCGGGATCAGTGCGACGAGTCATTGAACCTCAACCCCCTGGATTTCCAGGACTTCGGCGAGGCCACTTTTGAAACCCATTACGATCACCAACGTGAACGTCATCGATCTGCGATTTCCAACCTCGCGAGAGCACATAGGGTCCGACGCCGTGAATAAGGACCCGGACTACTCGGCTGCCTACTGCATTCTGGAAACGGATGCCGGTATCGAAGGCCATGGTCTGACCTTCACGCTGGGACGAGGCACGGAACTCTGTGTCAGTGCGCTCCGTTATCTGGCGCAGGTGGTTAAGGGACGCACCTTGGAGTCGCTTACGTCCGACCTCAACGGGATGTATCTCCAACTCACAGGAGACACGCAGTTTCGCTGGCTGGGACCGGAAAAAGGCGTGATTCATCTAGCTTGCGGCGCCCTGATCAATGCGGCATGGGACCTGTATGCGAAAGTGGAAGGGAAGCCAGTCTGGCAACTGCTTGCGGAGATGACGCCGGAGCAGATTGTTGCAGCGATCGACTTTCGCTACATCACCGACGCTCTGTCGCCGGAGGAAGCGCTGGCAATCCTGCGCAAAGGCAAGGCAGGGCAGCGCGAACGGCTCGAGGAGTTGGAGGCGAAGGGGTATCCCGCGTATACGACTTCAGTCGGTTGGTTCGGGTTCAGTGACGAAAAGATTCGGAGGCTGTGTCGTGAAGGCATCACCGACGGTTGGACCCATTTCAAACTCAAGGTCGGCGGGGGTGCGGTTGACGATCTGCGGCGCGGAAAGATTGTGCGGGAAGAGATAGGTTGGCAGAACCATATGATGGTCGATGCCAATCAGAAGTGGGGAGTCGACGAAGCGATCGAGCGTACGCTACAACTCGCGGAGTTGAAGCCCTGGTGGATGGAAGAACCCACAAGTCCAGACGACATCCTTGGGCATGCGCGCATACGCTGCGCGGTCAAGCCGATTCGCATCGCGACAGGAGAGCATTGCCACAACAGCGTGATGTTCAAGCAGTTGTTGCAGGCTGGTTCAATCGACGTCTGCCAGATCGATAGCTGCCGTGTTGCCGGCGTCAATGAGAACCTGGCTATCATCCTGATGGCCGCTAAATTCGGAGTTCCAGTTTGTCCGCACGCAGGTGGTGTCGGGCTCTGCGAATATGTGCAGCATCTCTCGATTTTCGACTTTCTTGGCGTATCCTGCAGTCTGGAAAACCGAGTGATCGAGTATGTCGACCATCTGCATGAGCACTTTCGTTACCCTGTGAAGATTCGGCGCGGCCATTACCTCGTGCCGACCGACCCAGGATATAGTTGCGAGATCCTGCCCGAATCGCTGAAGAAGTTCTGCTTCCCAGAGGGAGAGATATGGAGAACAGGATGAACTTCGTTTCGTTCAAGCATAAGGGCGATGTGGTGAGTGGTGGCGTGCTGCAGGGTGATCGACCGTACCGACCTTTTATCTTGACAGCTCATTCGGCGCTCACCATAAGCTGTCGTGTTCCGGACTAGTAGCGCTTCGAGGGTTCACAATTTCCGTTTTGATCGGGTTGAGATCTTGGGGAAAGGGAGAGATCGCATTGAGAAGTCTTCAAGGTTTTCGGTCGTGTACGTGGGGGGTCGGACTGGCTGCGTTGCTAGTGGCGGGTTTCCCGATGATGACTCGAGGAGGCTCCACCCCGAAACCGAAGGCGTATACAACTTGGCATGCGTTCGGAGGTACACCGGACTCGATGCAGTACTCCGCGTTCACACAGATCAACAAGACCAACGTGAGCCAGCTCGAGCAGGTCTGGTTTTACCCCGTGATTGGCCGCGCCGAGTTAGCTTTCAGCCCGCTCATCGTCGGGAACATCATGTATATAGCCGGAAAGGGAAACCGCGTTGTGGTGGCACTGGATGCCGCCACGGGGAAGGAAATCTGGACACACCCGACTGAGGGAACCACGAACGGGCGTGGCTACACTTACTGGGAGAGCAAGGACGGATCGGACCGCAGGATCATCTTTTCTGCCAACGATCGGTTGCAGGAAGTTGACGCGGGCACCGGCGTTCCGATCAAGTCTTTTGGCAACGATGGATTTGTCGATCTCAGGGTCGGACTGGGCCGCGACCCAAACTCCATCAGGCGCATTCAGAGCCGAAGTCCGGGCCAGGTTTTCGAGAACCTGATTATTCAGGGTTCATTGACGGGCGAGGGATACGACGATCCACCAGGCTGGCTGCGCGCCTACGATGTCCTGTCGGGGAAGCTGGTATGGACCTTTCACACAATCCCCCTGCCCGGCGAGTACGGGTACGATACCTGGCCTCCCGACGCTTACAAATTTACCGGAGGAACAAACACCTGGTCGAACTTCTCCATTGATGAGAAGCGAGGCATTGCCTACTTTCCGATCGGTTCGCCGACCAACGACTTCTACGGCGGCAGAAGGAAGGGGACCAATTTGTATGGCGACAGTATTCTTGCACTTGATGCGCGGACAGGGAAAAGGCTTTGGCATTACCAAGTCGTTCACCACGATCTCTGGGATCTCGACCTGTGCACAGAACCGCTGCTCTTGACGGTGCGTCATCACGGGAAGATGGTAGACATCGTGGCGGTGGCCACCAAGTCGGGTCTCCTTTTTGTGTTCAATCGCGTTACCGGCGAGCCGCTGTGGCCCATCGAAGAAAGACCGGCAGGGAAGAGCGACGTGCCCGGCGAGGAGGCCTGGCCGACTCAACCGTTCCCGACTGTACTGCCGCCCATCTCGCGCCAGACCCTGAGCGAGAAGGACGTAAATCCCTATCTCGACCCGGCGGAAGCCGAACGTGTGCGCAACGTCATCCGGGCTTCCCGCTATGAGGGGCCTTACACTCCAATGTCGCTCAATCAGGACCAGATCTCATTTCCGGGCGAGTACGGGGGAACGGATTGGGGTGCCAATGCCGGAGACCCGACTACCGGCATGGTTTATGTGCGCGCTGAGAATACCCCTGTAATGCATCGTCTGGTGGAGCGAGCTCCCCAGAGTGGCCTATCCAGAGGAACTCCCGAACAGCGGGGCCGTTTGCTCTGGACCCGCTTTTGTGAATCCTGTCATGGTGCCGGAGGATCCGGCGTAAGTTCGCTCAAGAATCCTCCGCCCGAGCGCGTGCGAAGGCTTGTAAGGGACGGAAACGGACCCATGCCCGCCGTTGGTCCCGTCGATCTCGATGAACAAGGCATGACTTGGCTGCTCGCCTATATTGCAAACCCCGCCGCCGGAGCCGGAGCTACCATACTTGATCCTGGCTTAGCTATGCCGGCGGGTAACCCAGGGGCGCTTCCGAATGGCGAGGCACACCGCTATTATCTTGGCCCTACAAAAGGCGGCCGATTCGGTACCACAAAGGGCCTTGACGGCCTTCCTGCTATCTCTCCGCCTTGGTCGGAGTTGGTAGCCTACGATCTCAACGAGGGCACAGTTAAATGGCGGGTGCCACTTGGCATCGTTCCCGAACTGGCGGCTAAGGGCATCACAAACACCGGCAGCTATCACCCAGACAGAAACGGATTGGCCGTAACGGCAGGCGGGTTGGTCTTCATGGGCACCTTGGGCGATGCCACTCTCCGAGCCTTCGACAAGGACAAAGGAAGGGTGCTTTGGGAAAAAAAGATGGACTCGAACCCGGAAGGCCTCCCATCGGTATATGAAGTGGGAGGACGCGAATATGTCGCCTTCTTCTTACATACCAACGGAGAGCCCGGCCCTGCGGGGCCCGGAAAGCCTGAGGCTCAGGGTTACTATGTTTTTGCCCTGCCGAAGAATAAGTAGGAAACGATCGAAGGATCAGTGAGGAAGTGTTACGAGATGCTTTTGAGTGACGCTTATCACGACGACCGCCGGCATGACAGTATGCGCTCAGGCAGATTCTCCGGCCCATGCTGTGGCTCGAGCCTCGGGCCTCCGAGGTCCGGTCCCAGTGGGCCGATCCCTGTGGCGCGTGCCCACCATCGTCGAACTTGGACAATTCCTGAATTGGAAAGTGGGCGTGCCTTCCAGTGCTTTTCAGAGACTTGCTTTTGTCGGAGGCTGCGATCAGGATCGACGATTTGTAATGGGGATACGTGGAGGACTCGAACACTCAATGGGTGAGCCCGGAGATCCGTAAGAACCTAGATTACAATTTGACACCTGCCGACTTGACCGTCGTGAAGAACCGACTGCGCAAGTTCCATGTACAGATGTTGGCCTATCGCGTCGATACGCTTGGGCCGGATGATGATGCCACCCATCGGAAGGTTTTCGAGTTCGCAAAGACCATGGGCGTCGAGATGATCGTTTCCGCAGCGATGCCCGCCTTCCTGCCGGCGATCGATAAGCTTGCAAATGAATTTGACATCAACTTCGCGATGGAGAGCAGAGGCGATCCAAAACGCGCTTTGCGGAGTTGCAAGGCCTGAGCAATCATGTCGGCGTGCAAGTGGATGTTGGCAACTGGCCGCAGGACGGGATCGATCCCCAGCAAGCCATGATGCAACTGAAAGACAGAGTGATGGCCCTGAGTCTGCACGACAGAAGTTTGCTCAAGGCCACGAGTTGCGAAATGCCTTTGGGCTGCGGCGTTGTGGGTACGAAACAACTTCTGCAGGAGCTGTACCGACTCGGCGTGAAACCGTTGTTCTTCACTCTGAATACGACCGGCGACGTGGATACGACCGCCGACCTGGCGCGTTCCGTCGATGGTTTTGAACAGGCGGTTCTGCCGGTCCTCGGCGACTACATGATCCAGAGGTCCAACCTGTTGATCATTCGTGGAGCGGAGGAACTGGCGCCCGACATCAAGCATGCGATCGCCTTCTTTACATTGGCTGCGCTCCAACGCTGTACGCCAAGGAATTCTGTAGCTTCAGGTAATGAAATACATGTGCCACATGTAAAAAAACATTGACAGCCTTTGTTTGTCTCACATACTTTCATCGCCGACAACAAAAGGCAGAAATTTGTATGCGGCTACGGTATTCGCGGATATTGCTGCAAAAGGATTGCCGCCTGGAGGCATAAAGATGAAAACAATTCAGCGAATCACGCGCTGGGGCCATCCGATCAAGACTGACTTTCTAAAAACACGACGGGATACAGCATCACGCTGGCCCCAATGCAGAAGTCGGCACGCATCATTGCGGTGTACCTTCTCCTCTGTCTTGCGCTCCGAACCGCAGCTCACGCGCAGGACCTACGTGGCCCAATTCAGAGAAAGGTTGTCGATTCATCGGGAAGGTGCCCGAATCACGGCGCTTGAAACTACCGCGAACGTTGCAAAACTACTCCTCCAATGGCGAAGGCGAGTTCGCGATGCCATTCCGGACGGCTAGACACTATCGGGTCACCGTTGAGAAGGATGGCTTCAAAAGATACGAGCAGGACAACAGTCCTGCTTCAGGTTTCAGACAGTATCTCTTTGAACATTGCCCTGCAGATCGGCGAGGTCACCATTGGCACAGGTCAACACCGTCGAGCAGGGAATCCGTACCGCCGACGCCGACCAGGGCACTGTTATCGGCATTCGCCAGTTGGAAGATCTGCTCGGCATGCCCCCGCTTACTCAATCTGACTTGGCTCACGACACGGAGCCAACATCACCTAGACCATATTTAATCACTTACTAAGCATGGAGGTTGTGATGCTCAAGAAATTCTCTCTCCGGTCCTGTTTGGGACTAAGCATACTAATTTTGTTGAATGCAAGTAGCCTTGCTCAACAGTCAACTGGCGCTATCAATGGTACCGTTCTAGATTCTACGGGAGCTATAGTCTCAGGCGCCTCCATCGTTATCTCGAATGTCGCGACATCGATAGAGCGGAAGGTTACGAGCAATGAGAGTGGCGTCTACGTCTTTCCAAATGTTCCGCCAGGGAGATACACGCTGTCAGCTCGCAAAGATAGTTTCGCAACTACCAATGAAACCGGCATTGTCCTTCAAGTAAATCAGACCATAACAATAGATTTCAGTCTTAAGTCTGGCGCTCAAACGGAGACAGTCACAGTCGATGCGGCCGCCGCTCAATTGGAGACTTCCACTGCGGAGTTGGGCACTGTAATCGGACATCAAACCGTGAGCGATTTGCCATTGAATGGACGTCAGTTTACTCAACTTTTAACCCTGACCCCGGGGGCAAGCCGTGCAAACACATCACAGAATGCCAATGGGGGCCAAGCCACAGCTCTCGGCGGTGTTTACTTTCCTGCAATGCACGGCGCTAGCAATCGGAGCAATTACTTCATGTTGGACGGGATCAACGACAACGAAGATGTCTTTAGCACCTTCGCAGTCTCTCCAATAGCTGATGATATCCAAGAATTTAAGGTCCAGTCTCATAACGATCAGGCCCAGTTCGGTGGCGTCACCGGAGGCATAATCAACGTAGTCACTAAGTCAGGAACGAACAGTTTACATGGTGCGATTTGGGAGTTTAATAGAAATGCCGTTTTGGGTGCGGCTAATCCCATTACATTTTCTAAGCTCCCGCTTAATCAGAACCAGTATGGCCTCAACCTTGGAGGACCCGTTTTGATTCCGCATGTCTATAATGGGCGCGGCAAAACCTTCTTCTTCGGTAGTTATGAGGCTTTCCGGCTTACGACTAATTCTGCATCATCCGTTAAGTTAACGGGAACCCCAGCGGAGTTGGGAGGTGACTTTAGCGCGGTGAAAGCGCAGCTTTATGATCCATATTCAACGAGACCTGATCCTGCGAATCCACAAAGGTATATACGTGATCCTTTCCCAGGAAATCAAATACCGACTAGTCGGTTCGATCCAACAATGCTGGCTTATGCCAAGCTGTTGCTGCCTCCGCCCAATACTTCCACAGCATCCGGAAATCTTGTTGATACGACACCAATCAACAGACACCAGAACCAGTACAGCGCTCGTTTGGACGAGGTTATCAATCAAAGCAACTCAATGTTCTTTCGCTACACTGCAATGGCGCAGCCGTCTACAACCTCGGGAGGATTCCCTGGATTGCTAACCGAAAGGAAGGTTACAGCGAATAACTATGCTTTCAATTATCTGCACACCTTTAATTCGACTACCACGTTAGACATTCAGTTCGGTCACAATTTCATCGGGAACAATCAGTTGGCTCACTATACGCAAGGCAGCTCAACTGAGCTCCTCGCTAAAGTGCCCTTTTCGCAGAGCTTTGCGTGTGGCTATGCCTCCTATGGAGCTAGCCCGGACTGCCTGGTGCCAGGAGTTTCCATAACTGGCTATGCTTCAGGTGGAGAAAGTTTAAGCGATAACAGTCCTCTTTCCAGCGTTTACCAGTGGAATGCTGACTTCTCGAAGGTCCTAGGGAAGCACTTGATCCAAGCGGGCGGTATTTTCCAGAGAGATTCATTCAGTCTTGTCAGCCTCGGCGCTACGGTGTCCTTCACCTCTTCTCAGACGGCGAGCCCCACCATAGCTAATACTGGCGACGCATATGCCTCCTTCCTGCTTGGAGCTCCTGATAGTTCAAGCAAGAGATCGACTGTTGCACCGGTCAATGGACAGAAGATGTTCGGTGCCTACATACAGGATCAATGGAAAGCGCTACCATCTCTGACAATCAATCTCGGCATGCGCTATGACTTGATGTTCTGGCCTCGCTTTGGGAGCAGCCAGAATAACAGCGATGCTATTGGGGAAGTCGACTTCTCAAACGGAACCTACATTCTTCAGCGTGCAGTAGATTCATGCAGCCAATTAGGCAAAGCACCATGTATTCCCGGGGGGTTGAGTTCTGTTCCAAATGTGATTGTCTCACCAGACGGTCACCTGTGGCGGAATTCATATGACAACTGGCAGCCCCGTATTGGCTTTGCGTATCAGGTTAATCAACGAAGCGTGGTCCGTGGAGCCGTTGGCCTATTCTTCGATGAGTGGGCAGGTATTCGTCAGACCGTACAGGGCATAGGGGGCGATTGGCCTTCCGTAGCGCAAAATTCGGCGCAAAATCAGACTCCCCTAACGGGGATACCCACGGTCACTGCTGAGAGTCCACTCAGTGGCGTCACGGCGTTGCCCGCGGCGAACCCTTTCACTCAGTCACAGTACTACAGAGATCCTAACGCCAAGAATCCATATTCAGAGCAATGGAATCTCGGGTTTCAACGGCAGCTAAATGCAAAGACGACTTTGGATATAGACTACGTAGGCTCACACAGCGTTCGGCTTCCAACGGGTGGTGGACTCTACAATGTTGCCCTTACCCCGGGGCCTGGAAATGCGGCGACGGTCGCCGCCCGGCGACCATTTCCGTACATCACACCGACCCACTATGACCGAAGCAATGGCGGAGCTTCGTATAACGGGCTCGAGGTGAGACTCACCCAGGCACCTTCACATGGTCTTCAATACATCATCTCCTACACATGGTCGAAGACGATGGACCTTGCTTGTGACGGCTTCTTTGGCGCCGAAGGATGCTCCGTACAGGACCCGTACCATCTGCAAAGAGACTGGAGCGTGGCCGGTTATGACCTGCCGCAAAACTTGTCTATCAGTGCAACCTACGAGTTGCCGATTGGCAAGGGCCGCACTCTCAATGTTAATAATAAAGTTCTGAACGCGGTGATCGCTGGATGGCAGGTCAACGGGATTTACGCGTATACGTCTGGCCTTCCCTACAATCTCACTGTCTCCGGAGACATCGCAAATACTGGAAACTCCGGTTATAGGTTGAATCGTGTGGGCAATCCACAGTTGAGCCGACCTACTCGCAGTCAATGGTTCAATACATCAGCATTTACTGCCCCGGCGCAATATACATTCGGCACGGAAGGTCGTAATGATCTGCGAGCGGATGGCTTCCAAAACCTCGACGCATCCGTCTTCAAGAACTTTCCTTTGGAAAGGTTTGGACAGCTTCAGTTTAGGGCGGAGGCGTTCAATGCTCTCAACCACCTCACCTACGGGACGCCAAACACAAACATAAGCACAACAAGTACCTTTGGAACGGTCAGCTCAGAAAGAAGCACTGAACGAATCATGCAACTGGCAGTGAAACTATTGTTTTAGCGAATTGGACCTTGTTTTATCCAATTGCAGGATGCATAAGGGTTGAGATGTATCCAACCTTTATGCATCATCTCCATGACGGTACTCGTAGAGCGGTTTTCGGATCCAGTAGCAAATTAGCCACGAGTCATGCACTAGATCTGAACCATAACGAGACCGAAGGGAGATAGTTGTGCACAACCGATGTCAGTGACACCGTTAGGGCGTTGATATTCAGCAACCCAAACTCTGTTGCAACTCTAAGATACTCATTAGGACTAACTACTTATGCGGGACTTCACCAAGATCACACGCCGTTCGTTTACTCGAAATCTGGCCGCATCTGGCTTGTATTTCTCCCTGCCTAAAGAATCCCACTCGCTCTCTTCAGATTCGCCTGCAATAACTATTCAGGCCTCCGGTATTACATATCTGGTATCGTATGGAGCTCGGATCACTCCTGGGCTCCGCGTCAAGCGCGTACCAGGTCACCAGGGCGGAAAACACTTCTGGGTAGAAGGTTGGAACGATACCCAGCAGTCGTTTGAATGGAGCGTAGTCGCCAAACATGCCGGCGATTACGAAGTCACACTTATGGTCAGCGCACCAGCTGGAAGCTTAATCAATCTTGAGAGCCCAAGGAATCGATTGCAATGCACCACTACGGAATCGGAGAAGGGTCAATACAATTGGGACCGCATCACTCTCGCGTCGCCCCTAAAGCTTCCTCGGGGCATTAGCACTATCCGCATTCAACTTGCCCACCCTATTGCGACACCAACCATAGGGGGTGCATTCAAGGCGCTTGAGTTGTTGAACATACATGAGCGTCCAGCCATGAATGCCCGTATTAAGGCCTTTCGGTCAGATGCCAGTTGGCTCGGTGACGCGAAGTTCGGTTTCATGTGCCAGTGTGGAGAATGGGCTTATCCTCCAGAGGGCTCAAAAAAAACATGGCCACAGTTTGCAGATGACTTTGATGTAGAAAAATTCGCTGAGCTCGTGGAATCAACCGGCGCAGGCTATGCAATTTGGTCCGCAACGTGGGCAACGTATTATTTCCCGGCGCCAATTCGAGCCATTGAAAGTCTTCTTCCGGGCCATACCTCAAAGCGAGACCTTATAGGAGAGATGGCAAATGCGCTCGCCAAGAGAAAGATCCCGCTCATTCTCTATTACCATCTTGGTGCCGAGGGGCCAGTATCCAGTGTCACCACGCCATCCTTGAATCCGCGAACCTTTGCCCAGGAATCCAGTTTCTACGATAACTGGTGTTCCATCCTGCAAGAGGTGGGGGAACGCTATGGCGATCGACTCGCCGGCTGGATGTTCGACGATGAACTCATTTATTATCCGGCTCCATATGAGCGGCTAGGCGAAGCCGCCAAGGCGGGCAACAAATCTCGCATCATCTCGTACAATCCGTGGATTCAGGCACGCGGAACCGACTTTCAGGATTTCCAGTTCGGGGAGGGCTTCACCGGCGGTAGTGAACTTCCAGTGTCAGCCAAGGGTATTTGGCCAAGCGGTCCATTCAAGGATCTCCAGTCGCATGGCTGCTTTCAAATGGATGGACCGGATTGGGGGATTAACAATCCGGATACTCAGATCCAAGCCCCGCACTTTACCACTGAAAGAGCAGTCGAGCTTGCGCTGGATGCGGCAGAACGCGACGAAGCATTGAGCTGGAACCTTCTTATGTACGACGATGGAAGCGTATCTCCGAAATCCCTAGCGCTGTTGCGGGAAGTTGGACGCGCCGTTCGGAAACAGTGAAGTGGGAGGACGCGAGGATGTCGCCTTCTTCTTACATGCCAACGAGAGCCCGGCCCTGCGGGGCCCGGAAAACCTGAGGCTCAGGGTTACTATGCTTTTGCTCTGCCGACGAATAAGTAGGAAACAACCGAGGGGGCAATGATGAAGTGTTACAAGATGCTACTGAGTGCGACGCTTATCACGATGGCCGCCGGCGCGGCGGCATGCGCTCAGGCAGGTTCTCCAGCCCCTGCTGTGGCTCAAGCCTCGGGCCCCCGGGGTCCGGTCCCAGTGGGCCGATCCCTGTGGCGCGTGCCCACCATCGTCGAACTTGGACAATTCCTGAACTGGAAAGTGGGCGTGCCTTCCAGTGCTTTTCAGGGACTTACTTTGTCGGAGGCTGCGATTAGGATCGACGATTTGGAATTGGGATACGTGGAGGGCTCGAGCACTCAATGGGTGAGCCCGGAGATCCGTAAGAACCTAGATTACAATTTGACACCTGCCGACTTGACCGTCGTGAAGAACCGGCTGCGCAGGTTCCATGTACAGATGTTGGCCTATCGCGTCGATACGCTCGGGCCGGATGATGCCACCCGTCGGAAGGTTTTCGAGTTCGCAAAGGCCATGGGCGTCGAGATGATCGTTTCCGCAGCGGTGCCCGCCTCCCTGCCGGCGATCGATAAGCTTGCAAATGAATTTGACATCAACTTCGCGATGGAGAGCCGAGGCGATCCAAAACGCACCCTCGCGGAGTTGCAAGGTCTTAGCAATCACGTCGGCGTGCAAGTGGACGTTGGCAACTGGCTGCAGGACGGGATCGATCCCCAGCAAGCCATGACGCAGCTGAAAGACAGAGTGATGGCCCTGAGTCTGCACGACAGAAGTTCGTTCAAGGGCACGAGTCGCGAAATGCCCTTGGGCTGCGGCGTTGTGGGTACGAAACAACTTCTGGAGGAGCTGTACCGACTCGGCGTGAAACCGTTATTCTTCACTCTGAATACGACCGGCGAGGTGGATACGACCGCCGACCTGGCGCGTTCCGTCGATGGTTTTGAACAGGCGGTTCTGCCGGTCCTCGGCGACTACATGATCCAGAGGTCCAAGCTATTGACCATTCGTGGAGCGGAGGAACTGGCGCCCGATATCAAGCATGCGATCGAAGCAGCCATCCCGCGAACGGCCCCCGCGAAGCCCATCAAACCGAGGAAGCTTTTGGTAATGGATGGACACATGGGACATGCGCCCATTCCAAACGCTAACTATGCACTGGAGCTTATGGGCAAGTCCACCGGGGCTTTTGAGGTGGTCTTCAGTAATAATCTCGACAATCTCAAGTACGACAAGATCCGGCAATTCGACGCAGTGATGCTGAACAGCATAGAGTCCGATATTTCGGCCGATCCAACGGTGCGGGCAGGGTTGCTTCGCTTCGTGCGCGAAGGCGGTGGACTGGGCGGAATTCATGCCGCGAGTTGGAGCGCCGCTTTCTGGCCCGAATTCATGGAGATGCTCGGCGCGTCACAAGGACCTCATCGCGTTCAATCGGCGACTGTGAAAATCGACGATCCGGACAGTCCTCTTACCAAAGCATTCGGCGGCCAGTCATTCACCTACATCGACGAATATTACCGTATGACAGATACGGGGCCCCAGGGCGCATACTACTCGCGGGACAAGGTGCGTGTGCTCCTTAGCGTCGATATGGCGAAAACGCCGGACTTTAACGCAGGCCACGCTCCCTTCATTCGCCAGGACAATGATTACGCGGTCGCCTGGATCAAGGGTTATGGCAAAGGACGGGTATTCTTCTCCACCATGGGCCATACGCCGCAGATGTTCACGGACGCAAAGCTGAACGAGTTTCTCCTCGCGGCCATGCAGTTTATTATCGGCGACTTGCCCGCGGACACTTCACCTAGTGCCGAACTCGGTGCGAAATCAGATGATAGAGAGAACTAAGAAATATACTCTCGCCGTGTAACTCGCAGACCAGAAGTGCAGATCGGCCCGCTCGATCCCGCCGTCTCGCTTGCAATCCAGCTGTTCGGCGGCGTCGGCTTCACTATCGTCATCTACGCTTCTTCCTGTGGCTTGCCGGCGGCGGCCAGACGCGCACAAGGGTTCTGGTGCAAACTCTGGTAGAACTTGTGAATAGGGTGTGATTGGAAAGAATTTCTTGATGTGGTCAGTCAGCTGACTTTGGCAACTTGGCTTGGCCCAGTTCGGCGGTTTGTTTTGGCCCACCCTGTGGGACGTTGATGTTGTGAGTGTTCGGTTCTGCTGGAGCGTAGCCCGAAGGGCGAAGCGGAAG
>Ga0193716_1000410_pt1 | contig 26332 bp, 22 predicted proteins | sample U2c1metaG_FD_145901 | JGI IMG/M metagenome (GOLD analysis project Ga0193716, IMG submission 145901) | Soil microbial communities from a riparian zone of the East river system, Colorado, United States - U2c1 | ecosystem: Environmental > Terrestrial > Soil > Riparian zone | place: USA: East River...
CCCGAAAAAGGCTCCCTCCTCATCATCGGCGGCAACGTCGGCTCCACCGCCTCCGTATGGAATAAATTCACCGAGCTCGCCGGCGGAAAAGACAAAGCAAAGATCGTAGTCGTCACGGCCGCATCAGGCGACTCCGCAGCATATGACCAAAAAGACGTGGATGAAGTAAAGAAGCAGACCGGCATCCAAAATGTCACGCTCCTCCACACCAATAACCTCAAAGAAGCCAACAGCGAAAAATTCATCGCACCGTTAAAGGAAGCAACAGGAGTCTACTTCGTCGGTGGCCGCCAGTGGCGTATCGCAGATTCCTACCTCAATACCCTCACCCATCAGGCCTTCCAGGATGTCCTCAGCCGCGGCGGGGTCATCGCTGGCAGTTCCGCCGGCGCCTCCATCCAGGGCTCCTTCCTCTGGCGAGGTGATACAAAAGGCGCAGAGACCCTCGTAGGCGATCATACGCAGGGATTAGGATTTCTGAAGAACTCCGTCATCGACCAGCACCTGCTCCGACGCAACCGGCAGTTTGACCTCGCCCGCTTTATCCGCGTAGCGCCCGATCTCATCGGCATCGGGCTGGACGAAGCCACAGCCATCCTCGTACAGCAGGATACCCTGCAGGTCATAGGAAGATCCTATGTCGCCATTTACGATTACAATAACATCATGCATAATGAGACTGAGCCCTTCTTTTTTCTGAGCGACGGGCAGAAATACGATCTGAAGAACCGAAAGGTGATTCCACCACCGGGACGGGGTAGAGAAAAAGAATAAAAAAGAAACTAAAGAAAAAGATCCCCTTATTGGTATCGAGTATATTCTCCGAAAAAGACACACACACGATCATAACAATAAAACTGCTCAAAAGAATATCCTTCCGCCGGAAAGCCTTCATCGCCCCGGCCACCAGTAATCCCAGATACAAAAGCACCCCAGCCACACCCGTATTCAACCAGTAGCTGAGATATTGATTGTGCGCATTCAGCTCATGCGTATACGAAAGGGTCAGGTGATGGGTTAAATACTTTTCCTTTAACCGCTCCACCTCAGCGCCCGTACCATAACCGATCCACGGAGATTCCCGGATCAGTTCCCACGCACAGCCCCAACGAACCATACGCGGCTCGGGGTCTTCAAACCTCCCCGGAACAACCTTCACATCCTGCTTCAACGATACCAGGTAACGCATATACAGATCCTTATTGGTCGCCACCAATGCCACCGATAACAAGCTCAGCAAAACAAACACCAGCAACGCAATACGACGAGCCCGTCCCCGCAGCATCATCCACGGGATCAGCACATTGATCACAACCAGCACGGCGAGACAGACAGCCCTCGACGCCAGTTGCAGGATCGCAGCCAGCAATAAAAGAGACATCAGCCCATACCCCCATTTCGCCGCAACACTATCACTTCTCAAGCCCAGCCCGACCAAAACGATCAATGATATCCCCAGATCCATGGCGAAATACGTCGCATGCAGGTTGATCGGCGCAGTAAAAGCATGATTGAGAAAAAATGGCGTAAACAAGGCGCCCGGCGTCAGCCCCTGCTTATGGATCGCGACAAAAGCACAGCCATACAAATAGATAACGGTAAAAAAACACGAGAAAGCAAACGCCTTCAGCAAAGGCCCCCGGACCTTATTCCAGTCCAGCCTGGAATACCAGGCTATCAACGGGAACAGCAGTAGAGCCAGCTGTTTCTCCAGCTGTTTACCGGCGTCGCCAAAGCTGGGAGCATAAAGCGCGCTGATCAGCATCAAAAAGAACAGCCCCGCCACCAGCCAGCCAGTCCAGCGAAATGACAACTTCCTCCCCGTCGCCGGATGAAGAACAGTATGCAATAAAAGCCCGATAAGAGACAATTCGCTATAGAGCCGGTCGAAAGGCAGCGTGACGAGAAAAACCAGCAACAAATAATAGCTGATCTTATTCGCGGGAGTATCTTCTATATAAAATATTTCTTTCATTCCTGAACGAGAATAGGCTCTGTAAGATGAATCGCTCGTATTGTGTGACTATCGCCGGCCAGGTGAATTTCCCTACCACCTTTTCATAGTTACGCTGTGTCATCGCAACCTCACTTTCACCCCGGTTAAATTCTTCGATAAAACCGGCTACATCTTCGGCAGACGAAAAATAATAGGCGTCCGCACCCAGCACATTCCGGTTAAAAGCATTTTCGTGCGCAAGGATCAGTGCCTTGCTGGCCATTGCCTCCAGCAAGGACGGGTTTGTCCCCCCCGTACTATGCCCATGAAAATACAACCAGGAAAAGGATTTCAAAGAATGAAGCTTCTCCTTTTCAAATACGGCGCCGCTAAAAATGATCCGCTCATCCGCTCCGAATTTCTCCTTCAGATAACGCCCAAGACGATTGGATATGTTCCCAATGACAAGGATCTTTTTTTCAGTCCTGCTTGCCACAAAACCATTCAGGATAGTTTCGATATTGTTTTCCTCTTCCATCCGGGCCATCAACAGCAGATAGTTGCCTGGTTCCAACCCGTATTCCCGGGGCACCGACGCATCCGCCTCTGTAAAAAGATCCGCCCCGTACGCAATGTATTCCGTTCCAATGCCATATTTTTCCTTATAGTAGTCCTGGATGACCGGCGAATCCGATATCCGGAAATGGCTGTACCGGACAGCCAGCTTTTCCGCATACAACAGGAAACGGCGCGTCATTCGCGAGTATTTGGCCCTTTTCCATTCGAGCCCATCCATATTGTAGAGGACAACCGCACGCTCCGGAAAAAGAAGCCCCCACACTGAGCTGCTGGTATACCCCAGCTGCAGGATCACATCAAAATTTCTGTCCCGGGCATCCCTGATGCAGTTGAGATCATAAATGAACTGCCCCGCGCTCCCCAAAATATATTCCGGATCGTAACAATGCACGATATTGACACCTTCCCATACTTTTTCCTGCCACGGATGATTATGAGAGTTGTATACAGTAACCTCATGACCCGCCTTTACCAATCCCGGTCCTAAATGCTCCGCAAGTTGCTCAAAGCCCCCATAGTGATTGGGTATGCCCCTCGTTCCCATGATTGCGATCCTTAGATTCATATCGTACCTAATATTTTGTCATACCCCCTTGCTATTCCGGCAGCAGCCCGGCCCCAGGTATAATTGGTTATAATTTTGTTCCGTAAGCCTATTCTAAAAATGGATCTCGCAGCATTGTCTACAGCCTTGAATATAGAAGCAGGATCATCCGGGTCACAGTAGAAGGCATAGTCGCCATAGTACTCCCGCGTATACCCTTTGTCGGTAATGACAATGTTGCAACCCATCGCCCCCGCCTCCAGTGAAGAAAGCCCGCAGGTCTCAAACCAGCTGGGTAATATGTGAACCTTCGCTTTTTGATAGTACTGCACCAGGTCACGCTGAGGGATATGTCGGATAAACTCCACATTCCCACTCGCGATCTTCCTGCACTCCCGGTAATAATCGATGTGACCCGGAGCATGATCGCCGATAATAAGCAGACGATAACGGGTATTATTCAGCGCTCTTATCAGGTTGAGCTGGTTTTTAATACCCTCGATCCGCGCCACACACAAGACCAGTCGCTCATCCTTTTGCTGCCTTTCGTCATAGGAGAACAGCTCTGTATCCAGCCCGTTCGGTATGGAGATGCAATCAGCCTTGACTTCATATTGCTCCGCCAGCTGCATGCTCTCCAAAGTCGAATTGGAAAACAACAGCGACGCATTGTCAATAATTTCCTGCACAGAGCTCTGATGCCCCTTCCACAGATAACTCTTTGTCATCAGCTTGTCCTTCCCCAAAAAATAACGGGCAATGGTCTTGCAATATTCTATGGCACCGGGAGAAAGAAGACGGAAGATCCACCCCGACAACCCTTTCCGGTGAAATTTGTCATATCCGCTGTAATCCACCAATAAGGTGCTGACGACAAAAGGCCTCCCCGGATGAATATGACAGAGTATATCGGCTGGGCGAATAATGTTAAAGAAATGTAACAGATCGTACCGTCCATAGTCGATCACTTCGTGGGTCAGGAGAATATCCACCTCTATACCCAGCTTCTCCAGATGCCGCGCAGTCTGAGCCACCTGGAAGGTATCTCCCCCTTTTACCGTGTACAAAGTCGATCTGGTGATGAACGCAACTCTCATTCTATCTAGATCAAACGCAGCGATAATTATAGCGGTTGCCTGCATCGACCGCTTCGGTCGATGCAGGCCAAATCATTGGCCCCGGCAGGCGCCAACGGCGCCGTCCAAAACAGCCAGCCCCCAACAGTCAGCAACTCCGCTGCCCCCTGCCCCATAGGCAACCGCCACCCCCTAAACACCGTTTTATTTTATTATGCCCATGAAATCAAGCATATTAAAGGTTTTAGCATATTTCGACCTTTTCGATTATCCTGTTACCACTGACGAGATCCTCTTCTTCATGGATAAAGAGGTCTCTCTCATCGACCTGAAAGCCGAGCTGGAAGCCTTGACCCATAAAGGCCTGCTCTTCCCGGACGGTAATTTCTATGCCCTCAGGCAAGATCCGGAACTGGCAATCCGAAGGATCCGCGGCAACCGTCATGCCGACGAGCTCCTGAAAATAGCCGCCCGCATCTCCCGGCAATTATACCTGTTCCCCTATGTCCGTGGCATCGGCATCTCCGGCTCGCTGTCCAAACACTTTGCAGATGAACAGGCCGACATCGATTATTTTATCATTACCCGGCGCAACCGCCTCTGGATAGCAAGGACCCTCATGCATCTCTTTAAAAAGATGAACTACCTGCGCAACCGGCAGAACTGGTATTGCATGAACTACTATGTCGACGAAGAAGCCCTTGAAATAAAAGAGAAGAATATCTTCACGGCAACCGAAATGATCACCTTATTGCCCGCCAGCGGCAACGGCGGCCTCGTCAAATTCTTCGATGCCAACAACTGGACAGCCCACTATTTTCCTCACTATAGAACCCGCCAGAAAGAGGCAAAAGGCCCCGTGCCAACCTCCTTCCTTAAGACCTCGCTGGAAAACCTGCTCGACAACCGCTGGGGCGATCGCCTCGACGACCTCCTTCAACGCTGGACCAGCCGCCGCTGGGAGAAAAAAGAACTACGCGGCGACCGCAACGAAAAAGGGCATCGCATGTCCCTGCAAAATGAAAAACATTTCTCCCGGCCAAATCCGGAGAATTTCCAGCAACGCGTGCTCGGCCGCTACGAGATCAGACTAAAAGAGCTCCAGATCAGATGGGATATTTCTGAAAGCTGATAATATAATAATCCCCGATACTCCTCCACGGCCATTTGGATTTCAGCCGATCCTCCATTCTGCACAACCATTTATATAAAGACGGCCTCTTCTCCGCGAAATGCTCGATATAAGAAGGCGGTACGAACGTACAAAGCCCCTCCAGATCAATGAGATCAAACTCCGGAGCCAGATGCCTTTTTACATAGGAAGGAGAATAATACCAGCACTTGAAATAAACCCCCTCCACATGCGACTTCGCACCCCGAAAACTCAACAATCGCCGAAAAGCCGTCCTGAACTTCCCTTTAAAAACTAACAACGTCTCCCACAAGCTAAAGGAAGGCAAAATGACCAGCGTCACCTGGCCGCCCGGTTTTACCAGCGGCGCAAAGGACGCCAACACCTCGTCAAGCCTGTTCGTGCAATTGAGACCCGCAAAATTCGAAAAGATACAATCATAAGGCCCCTTCTCTTTCAAATCACCTAAACAATTAAAAGAGCAAAGCTCGGCTGTCACCTTATCACTCAGCCCCAGTCGCAACACCTTTTCCTTCAGCTGCCGTTGCATCCCCTCCGAAATGTCGGTAGCATGGACCCGATAGCCCAAACCGGCAAAAAAACTGGCATCCACCCCCGTTCCGGAATTCAATTCCAGGATTGAACCGCTGGCAGGCATGTGACGGAGAACATGCTCCCTCACTCGCTTACGCTTATACTGGATAATGGTATTGCCAGCATCGTATTCGTCAAATACAACCGACTGCCTGCTAAAAGCAAGACCAGCCTCGATCTCATTTTTTTTATCTAAAAGCTCCATTTTCTCATCTTTATTCTATCCACCATCGCCGCAGGCGCATACCAAAAAAAAGCAACCACCTTATGTTTTTTCAACGCCAGATGCCAGCGATAGCTCTTATGCACATATTTATGCAACTGTTTATAGAAGGCCGGTGGATAGGTATTTTTAAACATCAGCTGCAATTCATCGGAGTCCGTCCAGTTGGTCTTGTCCTTCAGCTCAGCCTTCACCCTTTCATAAAACACCGTCCCGGGCAAAGGATACGATACCGAGATCCCGAGACTGTCCGGAAGCAGCCGGTTGATCATCCGGACCGTCTTGCCTATGTCCTCCTTCGTCTCCCCCGGGTAACCAAACTGTATGAAGAAAGATGGCCGCACACCATATTTACGCAGCAACGCCGTAGCCTCCGCAATCTGTGAAACCGTCGTCCCCTTATCCATCGCATCCAGGATTTTCTGCGACCCGCTCTCAGCCCCCATCCAGACATTCTCACAGCCCGCACGCGCCAGCGCCTCCACATAATTTTCCTGCAAAAGAAGATCGGCCCTGGACTGTATCTTGAACCGGAAGGACAGCCTCTCCTTTTCAACAAGATCCGCAAATTCATTCACCCACCCCGGCTTCAAACCAAAGATGTCATCACAGAACCAGATATGATCAAATCCATACCTGTCTTTCAGCAGACGCAGCTCACTGACCACATGCCGCGGCGAACGCGCATTGTAACGGTTCCCATAAATAGGCTTTGCACACCAGTTACATTTAAATGGACAGCCCCGCGTAGTACCTATATTAAGCGAAAAATAACCATTATGCTCCATCCAGATCTTCCGGTAGCTTTCGACATTCACCAGGTCCCAGGCCGGTAAGGGCAGATTGTCAAGCTCCTTCATCACCGGACGCCCCGGCGTTTGAAAAGGCATCCCATTCTTCATATAGGCCAATCCCTTGATAGTGCTAAGATCACTGACCCCAGCCCTGATCGCACTCACCAGTTCCAGCAAGCTCTGCTCCCCCTCGCCCAGCAACACAAAGTCAGCCCCCTTACCCAAATACTCCCGGTAATGATCGGTAGAATCAGAGCTCGACAGGATGACGACACACCCCTGCTCCCGCGCCAACGCAATCATCCGGAATGCTGCCTCCCGCATATTGGTAAGACACATCTTCGTCAGATAGTTGAACCCATCGTCATAAACGACAAAAAAATCCGGCCGCTGACCTTGCAACAGCGGAAGCACGTCATCCGGGTTTTCTACGAACATGGTGTCAAAAAGACTGACGTAAAAGTCCTCCTGGCGCAACAATGCCGCCGCTCCAATTGTCGCCAGCGGCGGATACGGCTGACCCGTCGCCCATTGCTTGGGATCAAACCGCATGAAATACGAATGTGAGAAAAGCACTTTATTCATGACTCACGGCCTCAATTTAGTTTGATAAATAAAAAAATTCTCCCGCAAAATGCTGTTGGTGAACGACGCCAGGGACTCCACCCCGAACTGCTTACCGCCAGCCCCGATCATACCCGTATCCAGCTTCAGCGTAGACACCAGCACATAATCATCCAAACTCTGCAGATACGCCGAGCCCGCTATCTCCTGCGCTATCGTCGGCCGGGGCCTGGGCCAGTAAGAGGTCTTCCAGATCACAAAGCTTCCTTCCGAACGCGTAGTAGTACAATACAGCTTTCTTCCAAGATAAGTACTGATCATCGGTCCGCCATTATACCCGTCCAGAATTATCTTCTTGTTATCCAGTCTATTCGCCCTCAAAAAATCAACCGCATCCTTCGATGACGAAAAAGGAAGGGCAATATCCTGCTGCAAAGCAACCAAGCCCAGCCCCGTCTGGATAAAGAATATACCATAAAGACAAGCCCGCATACCCCTCGACAGCTCAGGCAGCCCGCCCGACATCCACAAGGCCGCCAGAAAATATATAAAAACCATCCCGAAATACCGGTTGGCCGATTGCTGTGTTACAATAAAAAAGGCAAAGATCCAGAACAAAGCCACAAAATAAAAAACCATAGCCTTCCTGTCCCTTCTTAGCAGCATCCCCGGAAACACCCAACAAAACACAAACAGGACAAAACAAATAACCCCGTTGATATGCCTGTCATTCATCCAATAAGTATTCCAGAAATGCCCGCTCCTCAACTCCCCGATCTGCGGTACCGGCAGCCATCCCCTTATGACCCCAAACGCCGCAAAGGACAAATTTGTCCCCGACAGCCATTCCGACGGATAGGCATGATGAAAATTCTCCTCCGCCGGAGTACGCGACTGAATAGCTACGCAGACAAAACCCGCAGCAAACATCAACGTAAAAAGAAAGAACGGCAAGGTCAACCACTCCTTCCTGTATTCAACCAATAAATAAAAGAACACCCCCATCGCCGCAAAAGCAAAAAACAAATGCGTATTACACATCACGAACAAAACAAGCCCTATCCACAACAAATACCTCCGCGGCTCCCGAAGCAGCACACACACACCAAAAAGCAACAATATGCCCAGCGAATAGTTCCTGCTCAGGACTGAATATTCAAACAAAAAATAATACCCCGATAGGATCAGCACCTTTACCAGCAGCGTGAATGGCGCATACCGCAGGAACAACCACGCCGCCCCGGCAACAATGATCAGGTGCAATACCTGCATCCCTATATAGCTGGAACTGATAAAATGAGTAACAAAAAAGAGCATGAAATTCCACAACCTCGGATGCCCGTCATATCGCATGTTCCAGTATAACCCCGATAAAGAGTCACTGTCCCTGCCGATCAGGAAATGCTGGCACTCATCCAGCCAAAGCTCGTGATAATGCATCCCTACCCCGATAATAGCCACATATATCAGAAACACAGGAAGTACCAGCGTCAGCCGCATAGGAGATATATCCTGTTTAATCATTCAGTTTATAACGGGGTTGAAGATTAAGATAACAGACGCAGCGGATACAAGACTCGTTCTTGTCCATATCCAGCGATTTCCGAAAAGCAATGGAAGCCGGATCGTTTAGGATCTCATCCAGCGGCCGCTCATGAATATTCCCCAACGGCGGCAGAAAAAAACATGGCCGGACCGTACCGTCAGCCTCCACCACCGTCGATACCCAGGGCGCATTGCATTTTTTATACGGATAAGGATTAAGCCCATGAGATGCCGTATAATATTCTCCGATCTTCGCCAGCTTGGCCGGAGACTCCGCAATAAACCCACAGTCAAAAAGTGGCTTGAACTCCCGGATTATCGTTTGTATCATCTCCAGCAATTCCGGCAGCTCTTCCCGCGAAGGTAATATCTCAAACTGCCTCGGCTCATCCCAGGCGTTGGTACGGTTGAAGGCTTCGCTGGTCACATCCGCCGGCAAAAAACTTATCTGGGTCAGTCCCATGTCGACAGCCGCCTCGATAATGGAAGGCCAGGACCGGAAGTTAAGCCGGTGTATCACCGTCCGGCACGTTATCGGATAATCCGCCTTTCGGGCACGCAGAAATTTTACCCCTTCCTTCATCTTCTGAAAAGCACCGGGTATATTCCTTATCTTATCATGCAAAGGCTGGTCTCCATCCAAAGAGAGTATAATATCGTTCACTTGTTCCAGCAGCTTGTCTGCATGCCGTGCCAGCAACAAACCGGTAGACAACAGGGTAATACGGATATTCTCCCTCTTAAGTATGGCGCAAAACCGGAAAAAATTTGGATTTAGCAGCGCTTCCCCACCAGACATCAATACCTGCTGAGTACCCAGTCTCCGCAGACTGATCAGCAAAGTTTCAATATCTTCTTCCTTCAATTGCTTCAGATTGTGATTTCCTTTCCAGATATCACACATGACGCATTTACAATTGCAGGCGCTATGCGGCATTAGGATCACGATCGGCAGGGCCGTGATCCTGTCCGTCTGCAAAGTGCGATAACGCTTAATAGTATGCATCAGAGACGCAGCGCTCATAGTTCTCGATTAATTATCCTTGATCCTGATCCACGGAAACGGGCTTCTCGTCCCCCAGATCCGACTCTTCATCGAATTGGGATTGTGCAGCAGCATATGATGAAAAGGACGTAGATCATCAATGGAATGATGAAAATAATAGTCGGCCATTTCTGGATAGCCAAAAGACGTATAATAGGCCATGGTATGTCTCTTGGCCCGCTCCAGGTGCTCCGGCTTGTAAAAAGGCGTATCCAGCACATGGATCTCGCCGCCGGGCTTAAGACAGGATAAGGTCTTATACAATACCTTCTTCAGCGAAGAGAAATATTGGATCGATGCGGCAAATATGATACAGTCAAATTGACGGTTGTCCAGGATCCCCGAATCGATATCCCCATGAATAAACCGCAAATTCGGGTCATTGCTAAACACACGCGCCGCCTGCTGCAGCTCGGTAAAATTGATATCCATCCCCGTAACCTTTGTACCCGGTATCTCCGCAAGCTGATGACTCAGCCAGCCATTCCCACAGCCGATCTCCAATATTTGGGGCGACCGCTTCCAGGTAGACAGATAACGGATAAGACGGCTGCTGGAATTTTTCCGGACCTGCCATTCTTTAAAATGCGTATGCGCCGGTGAGATCTCCGGCAGTCTCGACAGTTCTTCATCCGTGTACAGCCTGTTTTCCAGGGTCCTGATAAGGATGTACTTTTTTTCGAAGAGAATCTCCCTGAACCGGGGATGACCCTGTACTTCGATGTTTGTCAGTATTGAAGAATCCGGAAGGTACATTTCGTTGCTTTTTTTAAGGCAGTTATTAGGTATCAACTCGCCATAATAAACGCTAATTTTTTGTCAAAGGATGCTTTCCCACCCTAAAAGCCCTGTATTTCAGGCTGTCTGTAACCCCATAGCCTGTGCAGCAGCTTGATCTCATAGGGATACTTATAAAGACTGGTCTTGTACCGTAGTCCGGCAACCATATGCATCAGCCTCCTTTTCAAGCCATTAAGCCGGATATCCGACACAGTGGGATAATACCCGTTCAGCACCGTCTCGAAATCCCTGATCTTGTCGATCATCTCCGGCGTAAGCCAGGGCGTCAGCGGGTTCTTCCGCAGATCGAAATTCTCCCAGTGCGGACTGATCCAGTCCTCCAGCGTCTCAGGAAACTTGAATCCCGATTCCTGGCTTTTTACAAAGAGCTCGGAACCCTCGGTCGGCACCGGGCTATAGGTGTAGATCACAATCTCGGTATCTGGGTTTATCTCCTTTATTTCCTTGATAAAAGCAATGTCCTGCTCAATATACTCCATCGCCTTCTCCGGTGTCTCCGCCGGAGTGCCCAGCACAAAAGAATATTCCGGTATGATGTCGAACTTCTTCATCCGGGCGGCAAACTTCCGGATCTGTTCCCCCGACTGGGTCCCACCCTTGTCCATCTTCTTCAGGATCTCATCATTGCCCGTTTCCGCGCCGTTAAAGATCATCTTACACCCTGACTCCCGCATCAACGCCAACGTCTCATCCTTGTATTTATCTATCGTGTCAATACGGCCTTCCCCCCACCAGATCATGTTCTCTTTCTTTATCAGCCGGGAGAATTCTGCCGTCCGCTTTTCTGACACAAAGAAATTATTGTCGTGGAATTCGATAGAATCGGCACCCCATCTGTCTTTTATATACTTGACGTCATCGTATACCTGTAGCGCCGGCTTGGCCTTCCACCGGGCTTCATAGATCGGGACTACAGCGCAGAACGAACAGGTAAATGGACAGCCGATACTCGAATGATAGGCCAGCGTTTTTTTTCCCAGATAGGTCTTCCCAAGGTAATTCACCATCGGATAATACTTGTCCAGCTTATCATAGGGCAGATTTGGCAAAGTCGACTGATCGATAAGGTCCTCCTTTGGATTCTTGATGATCTTTTCCCCGTTACGATAGATAAGATTCTTAATCATCTCAAAGGGCTTATTGTTCTCCAACGCATCGATCAAAGACGGAAAAGCCTTGTCACCGGGACCATTGATGATAAAATCCACACAGCCCGAATTTAACACAACCTTATACTGATTGGAGGCGAAATAACCACCCCAGATCATCACCGTATTCGGAAATTGCTCCTTGATCCGCCGGACATAAGGAATAGCCTGCTTCAATTGCGGGCCGGGCATTACAGTAAAACCAATGTATTTGTATTCGCCCGTCGCCAGAAAAGCATGGATCTTTTCCCAGGGATCATGTTCACGGTTTCCATCGACAATGGTCCATTCCATCATGTGGTCGATCGAGGCAGCTACTTGAAGGATCGAATTGGGTACGCGAAATTTATAGGTGGCACTTCTTGGATTGAACAGTAGTATCTTATGCATATTTTGTCTTTCTTTAGGCATCCGATTACAATAAACGTCCGTTTTATACCAAAGGATGCCTCTACTAAGTAAACTCAAACAGTATTTCCGCCCCACCAGGTTGCGGGAATCCGAGCCCGCCACTGCCTATGACATTTGGGCGGGACAATATGATAATCAACCAGATAATTTAATGCTGGCGCTGGACGAACGACTTTGCTCGCTCCTCCTCGACAATACCCCCATAACCGGTAGGGTCATTGCGGATGTCGGCTGCGGAACAGGAAGACATTGGTCAAAATTGTACGAAAAAAAGCCCGCCCGCTTACTGGGCTTCGACGTCTCACAAGGCATGCTGGACGTCTTACAGGAAAAATATCCACAGGCCGATACCCGGCTGCTCAGAGATACTACCCTGCCAGGCCTCGGTACAGCCAGCTGTGACCTTGTCATCTCCACCCTGACCATCGCCCATATCCCCGATCCGGAAGCGGCATTGACAGAATGGAACAGAGTGCTGAAACCCGGCGGACAGATCCTCCTCACCGACTATCACCCCGAAGCGCTCGCCAAAGGAGGCCAACGTACCTTCCGCAACAACGGCAAGGTAATAGCCGTCCGCAACCACATCCATCCCATCTCCGCCATAAAACAAATTGCGGAAAAGCTCGGTCTCGTGGTCCTGCAGATAGTAGAACAACAGATAGATCAGTCCATGCGCCCCTGGTACGAAAAACAAAATGCCATCCCATTATTCGAACGCTACCTCGGCGTGCCCATCATTTATGGCATACAGCTAAAAAAATCCAATGTGGCTGACTAACTTGCGCTTACCCGGACAAAAAGATTCCTGCTCCCTCCACATCAGGGACGGAAAGATCTTTGCCATAACCCCTTCCACTCCCAAAAATGCAACATTGGATTTTGGGGGCTCTCTCGTCTTTCCCGGCCTAATCAACTCCCACGACCACCTCGACTTCAACCTCTTCCCCGCCCTCGCCAATACCCGCTATCAAAACTATAGGGACTGGGGCTGGGATATCCACAAAAAGAACAAATCCGAGATCGACAATATCTTAAAGATCCCACAACCCTTGCGCACCCTTTGGGGCATCTATAAAAATTTACTGAATGGTTTCACCACCGTCGTCAATCACGGCGAATGGCTCGACACAAGAGACGCACCCATCACCATATTCCAGCATTGCCATAACCTTCACTCCATCGGCTTCGAACCCAACTGGCGCTGGAAGCTCAACCGCCCCACAAAAACAAAATGGCCCTTCGTCATCCACATCGGAGAAGGCACCGACCTGACAGCACACGACGAAATCACCCAATTGATAAAATGGAACCTGTTCCGACGCCCACTCATAGGCATCCACGGCGTCGCCATGACCGAAGAACAGGCCGCCCATTTCCAAGCCCTCATATGGTGCCCCGCATCCAACTATTTTCTCCTCGATAAAACCGCGCCTATCAGCAAACTAAAAAGCCATCTCCCCATTCTATTCGGGACAGACAGCACACTCACAGGCCCCTGGGACTGCTGGTCACAGATAAGACTCGCCCGCCAGGAAGAGGCCCTGACAGACGAAGAGTTGCTCCAGTCCCTGACTGCAAGACCCGCCGCCGCATGGAACCTCACCGATCGTGGTAAATTGGAAAAAGGAAAGCTCGCAGACCTTGTCATAGCAAGACCCAGCAAGTACACCAACAGCTGGGATGATTTTTACAACCTCTCACCCGAAAACCTCCTCCTCATCATATCCCGGGGAAACATCGTACTATTCGACCCATCCCTGAAAGAAAGCCTCTCCGAAGCAGACCTCATCGGAAACAACTTCCAGCAGGTCGGACCCAATGGCAAATTCGTCCCCGGCGACATCATGGGGCTGATGAATGAAATTCGCAGTTATTATCCCGCCGTTCAGTTCCCTCGTCAAACCAGCGGATAAGCCTGACCTCTCTTTTTCTGTTGTAAAAAATGCAAAAAATGAATATGATGCAGACGCGGAGTAGCAGGCTTCAATACCTGGTCTTCCGACCATTCCCCAAATAACAACATATGACTGCCAATGTCGACAGTCTTAAGAATAGTTACCTCTTTGTAACTCTCTACCCATTCCGGAACAAAAAAGCCCCAACGCCGCGTGGGTATCACGCCAAACGGAAGCTCATTAAGAGCAGGCGGATTGGCGCTGTGGTTCCTGCCCAATTTATAAATGGCAGGCTTGTATGAAGCAGGAAATTCCGAAACAACGATCTTCTTAACATCGACGATCTTTTTCAACACCTGGTTGGAGTGACGCATCCCCAGGAGATAACGCCCCGACTGGCGGATATCACCCAACAGATCCATCGGGAAAATATAATTGTATTCCACGCCGGCCTGAAAAGAAATGACCCTTACTCTTCTGGGATAACTATAGGCCGTTACAACGGCTTTCAGTTTTTCAAAGGTCAGATTAGGCTTGCGATAGAATTTCTGATACAACAACCTCGCCTTTAGACCACTGACATGATGTATATGACTATTGCTGATCTGTAATAAGAACAACGTCCCCTTCTCGTCCTCTATACGATCGAAATACTTAAGCTCAGCCACAGCTAATGCGCCCCGGCCAACATCCCCATTCCCTTCCACTGCCTTACGCCTGAAATAAATAGTATAGCCACTCTTCTTCTCCAACGCTGCCCGATACGCTTCATCCTCTATCCAGATACCAAACGTCAGCGGCTCCAGCCCAAGCATCCATTGATTGGAAGTCACATCGATCACCAACCCTTCTGTTCGCAGATACACTTTTTCACCAACCAGATCTCCGATCCCCACCGTAGAGAATTCTTTGATCTCTGTTTTGCCGACCAGCAAACTCCGAAACCAGCTGCTCAAAAGATTCTTTATCATAAACCAAATTGATATTTAAAATTACTACTTTCATTTCGCAAAAACATTATGCAAACATGATCTTCGTATGCATCACCTATACGCGTAAAGCACAATTCAACGACCCTTTAACATGGCTTCACCGCGTCCGCGCCTACATCGGTCTGCTCGAAGCCCTTGCAATAAAGAACACCGTCATCAGCATCGACCGCATCAACTATACCGGGGACATTACTGTCAATGGCGTCCGCCACTTCTTCCCCGACACAGGCAACGGCGGTCTTTCCTCCGCCTGGCGACTAAACAACCACGCCAAAAAATTCCAGCCCGGCATCGTGCTCGTACAAGGCATGATCTTCCCCATACAAGTCCTTTTGTTAAGACTACAGCTCGGCCGAAAAGTCAAAATTATCGTCCAGAACCACGCCGAAAAAGCCGGCAAAGGCCGACGCGGACTATTACAACGCCTCGCCGATCCTGCCATCAATGCCTACCTCTTCACCGCCAGAGAAATGGGCCGGGAATGGCTGGACCAGCACATCATCCGGCATCCGGAAAAGATCAGACAGGTCATGGAAGCCTCCTCCGTTTTCTCACCAGGCGACAGCCGAATCGCCCGCACCACCCTTGGCCTCACAGGAGACCCCGTCTTTTTATGGGTAGGCCGACTCGACGCCAATAAAGACCCTCTCACCGTAGTCAGCGCCTTCTTAAAATTCCCCCACCCTTCGGCAAAACTCTATATGCTCTTCCACACCCGCGAACTATTACCCGACATAATGGCCCTCCTCGAAACCACCCCCGGAGCCAAAGAAAAAATAATCTTGATCGGAGAAAAAGGTCACGACGAAATGCAACAGTGGTTCAGGGCATCCGACTATATCATCTCAGGCTCCCATTACGAAGGCAGCGGAATAGCCGTCTGCGAAGCCATGTCCTGTGGCTGTATCCCCATCCTCACCGATATCCTCTCCTTCCGGATGATGACAGGCAACGGCGCCTGCGGCATCCTCTACCCCGTCAACGATCCCAACGCCCTCCTCTCAACATTAAATCAAATAACCGCAAAAGACAAAAACACAGAAAAACAAAAGACCCTCGCACAATTTCAAAAAGAACTCTCTTTCCAGGCCATAGCCGACGCGATTCACGACATCGCAGCGTCATTATAACCATACAACCTCATCATCCGCCTGGCACTTTCGTCCATACTATAAGGCAAATCGGAAACATATTCCGTATCCGGCGACTGCAACAGTTGCAGGGCCTTCGCGATCATCTCTTCTTCATTGCCGACCACATGCCAGTTCTTCACCGCCTTACCCGCATTATCAATAAAACTAATGACATGTGCACCCGCATACAAGGCTTCAAGACACACAGTGCTAAAGCCTTCATAAGAAGACGTATGCAACAGTATCTTACTCCGCTGCATCATCGACAACACCTCCCTGTGCGGCAGTTCGCCCGCAAGCTGCAAATTCTCATTAAGACCAGCCCTCCCGATCATTTCCTGCAAACTCCCCTCCTCTTCCCCCTTCCCACAGATCACCCCACGCACACCAGGACAAAAGGAGCGTAATCTGTCCACTACCGAAACCAACAGCTCATACCGCTTCAACTTCGTAAGATTGCCCACACCCAGCACATCGATATCCCGGATGACATTTCCCGGACCAAACAGCCCGGGGTCTATGCCATTCGGAATGACATGAGCAGGCCTGATCCGGTAATTACGATTGAATTCCTCAGCGAGAAAACCCGACATCGCAACCAGCTGCTCCGCCTTCGGCCTTATAAAAGGCACGAATTGATTGCCCGCCCTCGCATCCTGTCCCAGTATCCAGGTAAAATGAGACAGCCGCTTCCACCAACTAAAATATTTACCGGCAAGCGCACATGGTCCACACCAAAAACTCAGCACTCCAACAACAGAGTCTCCACGCTGCGCTATCGCCAGCCTCCGCCAAACCGCCATCAGCGTCTTCAGCTTGCTGACCTTCCCCTCTTTCCAACCGCCTAGAGCCATGACCGTATTCCCAAACCAGCTATAGCTATCCTCCCGATGCGGATATTCCAGGGAAAGGATCATCACCCGTAGCTCCGGAAAGACCCGGTTCAGCGCCCTCACAAAGACTTGCTGCGCAGGCAGACAAGAAGTATCCTGCTCATCCGAAGGAAACCCCGGTGTAAGAATGATCAATGTCGCTTTATTATGATTCATCCAACACAACTGTTTTATGACAAAAAGATAAATTCTTTCGATTATGCGTGATCAGCAGGATCGTCTTCCCCTGACGCGTCAGATCCAGGCAAAGATCCATCATCTCCCTTTCTGATCCTTCATCCAGCTCGCTGAACGGTTCGTCAAGAATAAGAAGGTCTGCATTTTTATACAAGGCCCGGGTAAAAGCAACCCGCTGACGCTGACCGCCACTGATATTCTTGCCATTTTCGGCGATCACCTTATCCCATCCTTCATCAAAAGATTCGATCAGCGGTAACAACCCCGCCATACGAGCCGCCTTGTCCAGCCGCTCCCGGTCATACCCTTCTCCGCCAAGCGTCACATTATACAGAACCGTATCATGCAGCAAAAATGGCTGTTGTTTGACATATGCGATCTTCCCCCAATAAGCCCTCCGCGCCGCCGCATCGGTGCTTAATCCATTGATGGAAATATCCCCGCTCTCGGGTGTTAAAAATCCCAGCAGTAAATTCAGGATCGTACTCTTTCCCTTCCCCGAAGGACCACAAATGCCAACAAACTCCCCGGCGCCGATCTCCAGGTCCTGCTCATTCAGGACCCGCTGACCATTATAAGTAAACACCAGCCGCTGACAGTTGATCCGGCTGATAGCCGGAACAGGAGCGCCTACGCCATTCATTCCTTCCTCCCCTCGCACCGCCAGATGATCCACCGTAAACGCATACGTATTCATCTGCCCCACCGAATTCATGATCTTTACAATTCCGGGGATGATCTTATACGCCGCCGCCATAAAGACCCCAATGGTCAGCACCGCCGCCCCATCCCCATTCCCTGAGAAATAACTAAGCCCTATGATTATGACAAGACCAAAAATGGCAAACACCTCCACCAGCCGGTTTGGTATCCCAAGAATTATCAGCTGATCGGCCACCGACTCATTGAATTTCCGCTGAACACCAAGATACCGTTCTACGAGGGCCTCCTGCTTATGATAGACATTGCCTTCTACAAATCCCGCCAGTGCCTCCTGTAAATGCTGAAGATATTTCTCGCTGCTCGTACGCGCAATAGCCCTCACCGAATTCAATTTCTTCCGCATAAAGTAAAAGGAGACAAATACAGGCGGCAGAAGTATCAGCAGCAACAACACAAACAGCTTCACATTGAACAAGGCTATACCAGCCACGGCAAGGACGATCAGCAACGACTGCGTAAAGATCTGCTGGATGCCGCCCAACACATGCTGACTAAAATCCCTCGGATGATAGCTTATCGCACGAATATGCACCGAAGTGTCGACATTGACATAATTTGCATAGCTGCCCTCAAGATAAGCCAGCAATTTATTACGCGAGATCCGGGATGCCACAGCCAGCAGATACCGGGTTTGGCCACGGAAAATAAAATACGCCAACCCGTTCTTCAGACTGAACAACAGAAAAAACCCAATTATCAGCAACATCGGATTCTTTCCCTCGAACCAGACCTCTGCAAAAGCCCAACGCCCCACCTGAGCCGTTTTGTTCGTATAATGGTTCAGGATCAGCAACAGCATAGCCAGGAAACCGATATCCGCAATGGCAATAAGGATATCCAGAAGCATATGTATCACCAGATGCTTCTTTTCCTTACGCGTCAGTATTAATAATATCTTTCGGATCATATCCTTTTATGTGTCAGCCATCGGATAAACACCGGTGGTAAAAAGCTCACGGCCAGTATGGCATAATTATCAAGACGCAATGGATGCGCATAAATAGCACGCGTCACATGCCAGCGGGCCCGCGCCGGCCGGTAATTCTCTTGTAAGAATTTTTTTCCGCATAAGGCATGATACGCACCTTCCTTTATTTTCTTTGTTTCCTGTTTCTTTATTATCGACAACAGTTCGGCTGATTCCTTTTCCGTGATCGAGCCCCGGCAAATCACCTGCTGCTTGAGGTGATTAAACCGCCTCCCCCGCCATTTTTCGTCGATGGTGGCGGAAGCCGGATTGATCCTGACACGGATCAGCGCCTCTTTCAGATTACAACACCGCCCCACCGCCACCAGTCTTACCCATAGAAGATAATCTTCAAAATTATGAGCCAGCAGGGAATAGCCCCCAGCCTGCAAAATTGCCGCCTTCCGGTACATGACGGCAGAATGGATAAAAGGACAAAACCGGTATAATTTATCGAGGATCTCTTCATGTGTATGTCCGGCACAGCGAAAATTGAAAAGATGCTCGCCGTCTTCCGAAATATATTCCGCATCGCTGCCCACCAGGAGATAGTCAGGATTAGCGTCGAGAAATTCCACCTGCCTGGCCAGCCGTTGGGGAAAACAAAGATCGTCGGCGTCAAAACGACAGATATATTCACCCCTCGCATGCTGCAACCCCTTATTCAGCGCAGCCGATACCCCACCCTGCTCCTGCCGGATCAGCCGGATCCGGTCATCGTCAAAGCTTTCTGTCACAGAGACCGTATCATCAAAAGACCCATCGTCAACGATCAGCAGCTCAAAGTCAGCAAACGTCTGATCCAGCGCAGATTGCACAGCAGCCGCGATGTATTTCCCCGCATTGTAGGCAGGCATCAGAACAGTGACCTTGGGGTTCATAATTGGTGTTTCTTTTTATCCAATAACAAAAGCAATTCAAAAAGGATGACAACGGACAGCTGTTCAAACCAATATTCCGTAAAAAAAGCCATCCCCATCAGTAACAATATCGGCAGACCATAGGTTAGCCCCAGGCTCCCCTTCATAAAAAAGGCAACATAAAATACTATGAATAATACAAGACCGACAAGACCATATTCACTAAAGAGTTGCCCGTATACGGAATCCGGTTTGTTGACCACGCTGTGCTGGCCCTCATCCCTGCTGTGGTAATAGAGATACAGGTAGAGATAATTGTCCCGGAAAAAAGGATCGATGTAACGCCTTCCGACAGGATAACTCCCCTCAATATTCAACGCAGTGGTCTTGAATGCCAGCCGCGAAGAGAAACGGCCCATACCCGCACCCAATGGAATGAGTGCAGGGTGATCTTCAAAGAAATCAACCATTTGCTGCCAGGCCACCCATCTCCCAGACCGGTTATAGTCTGAAAAGCGGACTTTGAAACTGTCTTCCATATTTGGCGGATAGAGGGTTTCTTCAAAACGTTTCATGGTAGCCTCCTTCTGCACCACATCCGCCGCCTCAACAAACTCAAAATCCTTGGCATTGGGTATCGGTACAGGTTCTTTATACACATTTTTCCCATTCACCCGACTCATTACTTCTTTTACATATTCCCCATTCTGAGGCGAGACCTTTGCAAAAAATACGGCAATGATCATCATCGAGACGATGATCATGCTCTTCTGAAGCCAATCGCTGCGAAAAATAAAAACAAACAGGAATATCATCCCCAGCATCAGGTCTACAAAATTGCTGCCCGCCAGCAACATCGTACAAAGACAGAACAGCATAGCCGGCCCTTTGTTACGATAAAAGAAATAAAGTACGCCAAAAGCCCCGATCAGCGCCGTCGTGACCGACCCGTCAAGACTAATGCCCGTGATCATATCCCCCGTGTTGATAAAATATCGCCGGTGCTGCCCCTCATAGGTGTAAGGATTGATCACGCCGGCCTTAAAACAAATGGCAAGAAAGCTTACAAGCATGGCGAACCCGTTCAGCAGAAAGAAAAAACTCACCGTCCGGTGCAGCCGCTGCTCATCCTGTTGTACAAAAAGATAGATATAATAAGCGGAAAGCAATGCCAGTAACCAATACCCACATCCCAGACCGAATGCAATAAAGGCAGGAGCAGATAGAGAGGACATGGAAAGAAAAAGATTGCAGATGGCCAGTAAAAGCATAGCGGCATAAAACCACAAATGATTTTTCCGGAAGACATTCTTCGGGATAGCCTTCTTACGATTCAATACCACGGCAAACAATACGGCGGCCACCTTGATATAGAGCTTAACATTAAGTACCCCCACTAAAAAGAACAATAAGGACCAGTCGATCGATGGCAGCCGGATAGCCCGTTTGACTATTATGCCCCATTCCTTATCCACAAGCCCTCCAACCCAGGCAAGCCCGCCATACAAAGCGATAGCTATCCCGACCCTCAACACAACGGAGGGCGTCAGCAACATCGCAAGTCCACCCGCGACAAGGGCGATAGCAATTCCATAAAACAATTTATTATTCCAACTATAAGCCCCCTCAAGCAGCGGCTTCCTGGAAAAAAGAAGGAACTGAACCACCATCGCAACCAGCCAGGTCATTGCAGCGCCGGTCCCTCCAAAATACGGGATCAGCAAAAAGTCCCCGGCCAGCACGACTATAGCCGTAATGGCTGTGATAGAAAAAATGCGCCCAAGCCGGTTAGCGGCAAACTCCGCCGTCCAATAGACATTGATAAGGTATTGAAAAGGGATGCTGCAAGACAAAAGTAGAAAAGGCAGCGCTCCCGCCTGACCATATTTACCAAGCGTCAGCCCATCCACCAACGGTACCCAGACCAATACACCCAACAAGGGCAGCAAAGTGCCAAAGATTACCACACCCCGGATATACCGCTCCATCCACAACGGAACGGTAATAGCCCCATCGACTGTACGCCGCGAGAAGCTGTTCAATAAAAAGGGCGCCAGCACCAGCAGCGGTAATGGCGAGAATTCATACGCCCTATAAGCAAAACTATATTCCGCGGTGTGCCCGGGCGTCGAGAAAAGACCCATCAGGATCCAGTCTATCCTCGCCATGCCCGCATTCAGAAAAACCAGCCCGACCTGTGGCAGCGAACCTTTTATCAACTCGGAATAGCCCGCCAATGAGACGCGCCCGTCCAACCGGACATTCAACTGATAAAAGACAATAAATGCCCCCAACACCCATTCCGCCAGGGCTGACACCGTAAACAGCATCACCACGCCCGACAGCGTAAACCCCGAAAAAAGGACCAACGCCAGCAGTCCCAGACAACGGATCACATTGGAGATGGAAGACAACACCACCAGCCAACCCCACGCCGACTTGCCGGTCACCAGCTGCCGGAAAGGCAGCGAGATAAAAAGCAACAGCTGACTAAATGAAAGCAGCCAGATCAGGGGATGATGCCCAAAAAAGACAGGCCAAATAAGACGGCAGGCCAGCAGCACCCCTAAAAACAAGACCGCGGCAGCGATGGTATGGAAGAGAAACAGCGTCAGCATAGCCGAAGCATTTTTCCCGGCCGCTACATTTCTGACGACGATCTGCTCAAGACGAAGACTGAGAATAGTCGTGATCACAGTAATCACAGCAAGGGCCCAGTTCAGCTCGCCATAGCTGTTTTTATCAAGATAACGCGATAAGAGCAAAAAGACGAATACCCCCAGGATCTGATTGCCAAGAACCTGCAGGGTATTCAATGATATATTCCGCCACGGGATCAACGTTTCTTCCTCAGGTTGAAGTTCCTCGATATGTTAAACCCAAAATAAATATCTCCTTTCCCCCACGTGCCCCCCGTTTGGGTAAGATATTGCGTAGGCACCATGCTTTGAGAATTGCTGAACACCAACTGGAAGACGTGTCCGCCCGTCTCGATATCCCAGCCAAGGGAAAAAGAATTATGTACGGTGGTCGACACGACCTGGTTCTTGGGCACGACGTCATACTCCGCGTCGATGCTCATTCTCCTGGTGAACTTATACCTGCCCCCCAGTCCCAATGCAAAAATGTCATTCTTGTCCGCAACTGTAGGCACCAGGTTATAATGCAGATAGGTCGGTGTGACTTGTAATGAAAGGTCACGTGTGATCTTCCGCGCGATCAACAGCTGACCCGAATAGGCCGTCCGGTATTTGGTATTCAGAAAAGGCTTGCTTGAATTATCCTGCGTATAGTTGGTCACCGTCCCCAGCACACTCACGGAGACAGGCATTCCGGCCCCTTCCGTTTGTTTCAGTAATTTGTATTTCAGATAACCGTCGAAGGTCTTCAGATAGCTGCTGCGGCCGATACCCACGTCCAGGTCATCGGTGATGCCGTACTCCAGTCCGAGCCGAAGGGTCGCATTGTCAAGACCGAAGAAATTATAGGACCCGCTGTTCAGCTGGCCGAACCGGTGCTGGATGACAAAATTGAGATTACCCTGAGCCGGAGATTCTATCGTCTGCTCGTTGATGATATGTGTTGCCTTAAAAGTACCACTAACATAAGACCTGCCCTTGTGCACAGACATGGAGTCATTCAGCGCATTAAGCAGAGTGGTGTCCTGTGCGACCGTCCGGCCGATCGCAGCAAACGACAGTATGATAAATAGTATCCTCTTCATTTTCTTAGTAGATTAGTTTTGTAATTATTTAGTGATAGGACAGTCGATCTTTACTTTAACCGCTATTTCCTTGTCGATCTTGTCCCTGACAAGAGAAGGGATCGAAATATTGTAGTCTTCAGGTTTAGCCTTAAAATCTGCGGTACCGATAAGATGGCCAGCCTTGACCTCCAACGTAGCCGGCGCTTCCAAAGATTTGGTCGTGTTGTGCAGACTGAGATCGCCCTTTACCATGACTTTGTAGACACCGTCCTTGGTCAAATCGACATCGCCCGTGTAGGTCCCGGTGAAGTTGGTCTTGGGATATTTATCGCTTTCGACATAATTCTCGTTAAAATGCTCCTGCATCAGCTCCTTGGGGAATATAAAACCCTTCAGCAGCGCAGAGAAGGCGATTTTCTTAGTACCAGGCTCGATGATGGCAAAGACCTGGTTGTTCTCCCCCTTGATATCTTCCAGCGGAGTCTTGGAATAAAATCCGATAAAACCGTTCCTTGTTGTATAACGCTGGCTAAAAGCAACAGCCGGGCTGAGAAGCACCAGGCAGATAATTGCAGATACGGTAAATTTCATAATAATAGATTTAAAGATTAGTTATTCGGTGCTCCTGCGTTTATCCAGGCAAGAATAGTTTCAATCTCACAGCTCGGAAGCTGAGGCCTCTGATAAGGCATCGGGGTAACCCTGCCGTCATGCGTGATGGCGCTTCTTATGTCGCCATTGTTGACATGACCCAAAACACCGGCATAGCTACCAAGATCCACATTGCTGCCGCTGGTAACGATCCCGGCCCCCTTGTGGCATTCATAACAATTGTCACTGAGAATGTTGACGATCTGCACGGAATACTTCACATTTGTCGTGTCGCAGGTCGTCGGGCCCGTAAGCTTGTCTTCGCTTGTCTTCGAACAGCCGGTAAGGTACAGTACAAAACCGCCGATACACATTACCGCCAATAGGAATTTACTCTTCATAGTATGATGTTGTTGTTTAAGTTTAATGTTATTTACTCTGCACGCAATCGGCGAGATTGACATCCATGAGAAACCCCGTACAGCGCCCCTTCAACGTAACCATATCACCGGCTTTTGGCGGCACCTCCGGCTTAGCCCCGGGAAACATCTGGCAATTGATCCCCCCTCCGCCCGCTTGGGTCGAAACGATCCATATCTCAACATTCCCCGAATGCTGTATTTCCATCAATTTGCCAGAGACCTCTATCACCTTCCCCATATATTTTAAGTCGGCGGAATGCTCATCCAGTTGATACTGGTGATAAAGAGAGTCGGCGTCGATGGTTACAGCGGCCGTTTCACCGGCAGCCGACTCATGTGGCTTGTGATAGAGGCGCCAGGCCCAGAGAAAGGCGACAAGGGCAAGCAAGGGTATGCCTACCCACAAGATGGTTCTTTTTTTCAGCATAAATTTTACATTAAGTTGTTATTACCAGAGCCGGCGTGTGATCCCAATGTTGATGCCTGTGCTCAGGATGTTCAGCTTACCGGTGCCCAATCCGGAGAGCGGAACTCTCAGATAAGGTTCGATCCGCAGATTGCCTATCGCGCCGAGACTATGTTCGTAACCCGCGCTAAGGTTTATGATGGAAAACCAGTATTGAGATGGTTTTTTTAAATCCCAGTTGCTGACGGTAGGCGGACCTCCGTTATAGGTAGAATTATAGTCATACTTTTCCCTGGTCATGAAATAAGTTGACAGACCCGCCGTAGCAAACCATTTTGATTTATCGGTCTGGCTGAAATTATATCGGACATTGACCGGAACCTCCCACATATAACAGGTGCCATCTACATTCAGCAGCTTCCAGTTCGGATTCGGATTGTTACGAACACCCTTCGTATCAAAATACTCCCCGTCGGTATAATATCTCTTTCTATCAAGACTCACCCCCGATTCTACCGCCCACCTCTTATTGAACTGATAACCCAGTAACAGGCTGAATGTCGTACCCACACCCTTCGTAGACTGAAACTTTACAGTGCTAAGATCCGGTGCGGCAAGCAGACCCGCATATAAAAACGAAGATTTTTGTTTGGAAGATGCCTTAGGCTTAACCTTGCTGCTGTCCTTTGTCACAACAGGTGCCACAACGTTGACAGTGAGATTGTAATCTTTTGAAATATGCGCACGGTTGACAGGATAATTGGCAACCCTCGAGGATTCAACCCTCGTGGCTTCGATTCTCGACGCTTCAACCCTCGTGGCTTCAACCCTCGACGCTTCGATTCTCGACGCTTCAATGCTCTTGTCATTCCCGACACCTCTTCCCTCACTAACCATACCACCCGTTGCACCGCCAACTACTCCATTTCTCGATCCTCCAACTACTCCACCCGATGCAGCATCCTTTATTCCTCCCTCTCCATTTTTTCTACCAGCGCCACCACCCGACGTCACGACATCTCTCCCACCCGGCCTCATAGCACCACTCCCACCTTTAGCCGTAGGAACCGTAGCCGAAACACCTCCACTCCCTCCGGTCTTAACCGATCCTTTCGCACCTGCTCCTGCACCACCTGCGACCGTCCCGTCACTACCCGCGACCTTCCCCGCAT
>Ga0193716_1000411_pt1 | contig 26314 bp, 26 predicted proteins | sample U2c1metaG_FD_145901 | JGI IMG/M metagenome (GOLD analysis project Ga0193716, IMG submission 145901) | Soil microbial communities from a riparian zone of the East river system, Colorado, United States - U2c1 | ecosystem: Environmental > Terrestrial > Soil > Riparian zone | place: USA: East River...
GGCGTGACGCACTATGCGCAGGCGGCATTTGAAGAAATGGATACCGAGCGCACGGAGGCTTTAGTTTCACAATTTAAGAAAGAATATGCACAGCATGGCGAAGAAGTTGCGCGCCAGGTGGAAAACATCACCAACGCGGAAATCACGTTGCGCGTGGCGCTCGACTTGGCGCGCCCCAATGCGGATCCATCCTTGTATGTGCACGATGCGACCGGCGCGGCGCAAGACCACGGTCTGGATTTTATGGAGTTCGTCAATTCCGACGGCACATTGATTTCGTCGGCGCAATATCCGGCGCGCGTTGGCTACAAAAATGATTGGGTAACTGCCATCAAGGATTGGCGCGAGTCGGAAGCGTTTCTGCGGAAAGAGGAATTGCCGGATGGCGTGGCTCTTTCCCTAACGGTCGTTCGAACACTGCCTGTCGGAGATCGCAATTTCTACATCATTGGCGGAAGAAGGCTGGATCAGAATTTTTTGGCTTCGCTGGTATTACCTGCCGGTATGCGTACTCTTCTCTATCGCAATCTGGAGCCAAATTTTGCTCCGGCCGCGCTTACCGATTCGACCGGAACTGCGCCCAATGCGGAACGTTTTCAGTCATTGATTCAGGACGTGCAAAAACAGCCGCAACAAACAGTGCGGACAATTAACTGGAGCAATGACGCGGCTGAAGCGGAGAGTTTTCATGCGATTCCCCTTCTGGGACGCAACAAAGAATTGCTCGGCGTGCTCCTGGTCGGAAGCTCCCGCAGGGAACTGATCACGCTCACACGCCACATCGTTACAACCGCCGGAGCTGTTGCTGCTGCGGCTATCTTGATCGGATTGCTTGTAAGTTTGTGGATTTCCGCACGTATTACCCGTCCTCTTGAAGAATTGACAGAAGCCTCGCGGGAAGTGGCTTCCGGGCGGTGGGACACGAGAATAGACCTGCGGGGAGGCGATGAGATCGGTCAGCTGGCCAGCGCATTCAACGAAATGACCCGGACGCTCTCTTCACAGAAAGACAAGCTGGTGCAGACCGAGCGCGTGGCCGCATGGCGGGAACTCGCCCGGCGTCTTGCGCATGAACTGCGAAACCCCTTGTTTCCCATGCAGATTACCTTGGAGAATCTGCAAAAATCGCGCCAACTGGACGCCAAGCAATTCTTGGAAGTTTTTTTGGAGTCCACCGCTACCTTGAAAACGGAGCTGGCCAATCTCAATACCATCGTGGGACGTTTCAGCGACTTTTCGAAGATGCCTGCACCACAATTTGCTCCTATCAATGTGAATGAGTCTTTGCGCAATGCCGTGCGGCTCTTTGAGCCGCAATTCAACGAAGTGGGAAAGCCGACCATCACTACGGAAACTTTCTTGGCTGAGCCACTTCCTGAACTTGATGCCGACCCGGACTTGCTGCACCGTGCATTTCAAAATCTGGTACTGAATGCGCTAGACGCCATGCCTGCCGGCGGCACGTTGACCTTGAAAACGAGCGACCGCGGCGACCACATTCGCATCGAGGTAACCGACACTGGCAAAGGGCTCACGCCGGAAGAGTGCGCGCGGCTCTTTACCCCGTACTACACCACCAAGCAACAGGGCACGGGCCTGGGACTGGCCATTGTACAGTCGGTCGTCAGCGACCATCACGGGGGAATTTCAGTCGCCAGCGAAGAAGGACGCGGCACGACATTCGTCATCGATTTGCCGAAATGGCAATCAACGCGGACCCGGGTACATGTTGAAAGTATCCCGGAAACCAGACTTGCCGCATCCGACGTGCCCAGCGCTTCGAGTTAGCGCCAAGAACAGGACAAACAATTGCCACGCAAAGCTCATCTGCTGCTAGTCGACGACGATCCCAATACCTTGGCGTCCCTGTCGCGCGCCTTCCGCCTCGCCGGGCACGAAGCAACGGTCTGCGACAATCCGGTGCGTGCGCTGGACCTTCTGCGAACGGAGACGTTCGATCTGATCCTTTCCGACGTCGTGATGCCCGGGAAGAGCGGGCTCGAGTTACTCGAAGATCTAAAAAACGCCGGCGTGAAGACCCCCATAGTTTTGATCTCAGGCCAGGCGAATATCGAAATGGCCGTGAAAGCGACGAAGCTGGGGGCGCTGGACTTTCTGGAAAAGCCTCTTTCGACGGACAAGCTGCTCCTGACGGTCGAAAATGCTCTGCGCATCTCCCGCTTGGAAGACGAGAATCGCGAACTTCGACATCGTTTGGGAAAGCATGAACTGGTCGGATCCGGCCCTGCGATGAAAAAAATGGCGGCTCAGATTGAGAGAGTGGCGGCAAGCGAAACGCGAGTTTGCATCTTGGGCGAAACCGGAACAGGTAAAGAGCTTGTGGCGCGGGCCATTCACGAAAAATCGCCACGCCGCGAAAATGCCTTCATCACCCTGAACTGTGCGGCAGTGCCTGCTGAATTGATTGAGTCCGAACTCTTCGGGCATGAAAAAGGAGCTTTCACGGGCGCGGCGGCCAAGCACCTCGGCAAGTTCGAGCAAGCCGAAGGCGGAACTCTCTTTCTCGATGAAATCGGCGACATGCCGGTAGCCATGCAGGCCAAACTGCTGCGCGTACTGGAGGAGGGCGAAGTAGAACGCGTGGGCGGTGACAAACCTATCCGCGTGAATGTTCGCGTGCTGGTGGCGACCCACCGCAACCTCGAAGAGCTGGTCAACCAGAGCACCTTCAGACGCGACCTGTTTCATCGCATCTATGTTTTTCCGCTGCTGCTCCCGCCGCTACGCGAGAGGCCGGAAGATTTTGCAGCACTAGCCGAACACTTCGCGCGCCAGGTCGCTGAAGGTGCTCTGGTTAAAGAAAAGGTTTTTTCAGCCGATGCCATCGCCGAGCTGCAACGCTACTCATGGCCAGGAAACGTGCGTGAGCTTCGCAACATTGTCGAGCGTCTGATCCTGCTCTCGACAGTAGATTCCATCACCGGCGCGGATGTGCGGCTGGTACTTCCCGAGAATTCAGCGGCGACCTCGGCAGCAGCGGCCACCTCGGCAACCGTGATCTCCACGGGCACTCTCGCCGAACGAACGGAAACCTTTGAAAGGGAAGTGATGCTGGCAGAAATCCGCCGCCACAACTTCCACATGACCAATGTGGCCCGCGCCTTGGGCTTGGAACGCAGTCATCTGTACAAAAAGTGCCAGCAACTGGGAATCGACCTGCAGTCCCTCCGAAAGCCCGAATAGGGCAACCATTCCTGAATAGGACGGTAAGTTGTTGATAATAGGGATATTTTTCATCTTGACAAAATTGCATATTGCGATAATATATTTGCATATTGCAATAAGTGAGATTGCCCATGACACTCGGCGACAAAATTAAATCTCTCAGGGCGGTTGAAGGTTCGCTTCGCGGATTGGGACGCCCGATGACCCAACAGGAAATGACCAAGGCCATGAAACAGGAAGCGGGCCGCGGTTTAAGCCAGGCGTACCTCTCGCAGATCGAGAATGGCTCCCGTCCGCACCTGACCCATACGACACGAGAACTCCTGGCCCGGTTTTTCCGTGTCTATCCGGGGTTTCTGGTGGACGACCCGGAGGGTTACACCCCGGGGCTGCAGTCAGAACTGCGCGCCTTGGATGCCAAAGTCGATTCCTGGCTTTTTGCGGGCGCGGAGCAGTTCACCGCGGACCCGGAACTTCAGCAGGCGTTGATCTCCGTCGCGGAGTACGAAGATTCTCGGCGTGCCGTATTGCTGATTGCCGAAATTCTGAAAGCGCCGGGACTCGCGGACCGATTGGAAGAAGTGTTGCGGCCTGACCTGGGCAATGGCAGCGCAAATCCTCCGCCAACAGGTCGCGAGAATTAAGCAAGTTTTCCCGAAGTACGGGGTGGGCAAAGACCGCCCCGGGTGGTGTGGCAACTCGAATTCCAGCTCACGCAGCTGTGGTAACTGCGCTCGGGGTGTCGTATGACCTGGTCTGATTTTTATCTTCTCTGCTTCCTCGTGGGTTTTTCGCTCAGTGTGCTGTCGTTTCTGGCCGGCGCTGTGCACCTGCATCTGCCTTTCAAAGGGCACCTGCCGTTTCACGGGTGGCACGGCGTTGGCGGCCATTTGCCCACCGGCCATGCAGGCGGTCCCGCCGCAAATTGCCAGCATCCGTCGCACTCGCACGGCGGGAGCCATCTTTCCTGGTTTAATGCCTCGACAATGATGGTGTTCCTCGCGTGGTTCGGCGGAATCGGTTACATCCTGGCAACTCATTCCCGCTTGATCGGTGCGGTCACGATGGGATTTGCAATTTTCGCCGGACTCTCCGCGGCCTGGTTGGTTTTCAAATTCATGGTGAAGCTGATGAACGAAGAAGGTTCGCACTTGAAGGATGAGGATTATCGCCACGAAGGCCTGGTTTGCACGGTGACCAGTCCCATACGCGAAAACGGGACCGGTGAAGTGGTTTTCCTGCAAGCAGGTGTGCGCCGGAGCACGGGAGCGCGTTCCCATGACGGCAAACCAGTGGAAAAGGGCGCCGAAGTCGTAATTGAGAAGTACGAAAACGGCATCGCCTACGTTCATCGCTGGGATGATTTCACCAGCTAACGCCGTTAACCGGTTTCGCGGACTGATGCAGCACTCAAACAGTCCAGTCGAAGAGTGAAAGGGAGGTCTTTATGTTGTTCGGGTTTCCGTGGGTGCCAGTGACTGCAGGCCTTATCGTGGTCACGCTGCTTCTGGTCATGATCACACTGGCAAAGATGTATCGCAAGGTGGGTCCGCACGAAGCGTTGATTATCTACGGTACGGGCTCGGAAGCGCGCATCGTGAAGGGGAGCGGCACACTTATTTGGCCCGTGGTTCAGACGTGCAGGGAATTGTCGCTCGAGTTGATGTCGTTTGACGTGGCTCCGCAGCAAAGTCTCTACACACAACAGGGTGTCGCCGTAACGGTGGAAGCCGTTGCGCAAATCAAAGTGAAATCGGATCCCGTTTCGATTCGAACCGCAGCAGAACAGTTTCTTACAAAAACTCCGGCACAGCGCGAGGGCTTGATTCGCCTGGTGATGGAAGGCCATCTGCGCGGGATTATCGGGCAGCTGACGGTGGAGCAGATCGTGAAAGAACCGGAAATGGTTGCGGATCGGATGCGTTCCACCAACGCCAGCGATATGGCGAAGATGGGACTTGAAGTAGTGAGCTTCACGATCAAAGAGGTACGCGACAAGAACGAATACATCACCAACATGGGCCGTCCGGACATCGCGCGCATTCGCCGCGATGCGGAAGTGGCCACAGCAGAAGCTGAGCGTGACATCGCTATTAAGCGCGCTGAGTCCCAGCGCGCGGCAGCAGTCGCCAAAGCGCAGGCCGATCAAGAGCGCGTTGCGGCAGAAACCGCTTCGCTTGCAAAACAGGCGGAAGCAGAACGCGACCTGGACCTGAAAAAAGCCGGTTACCTGGAAATGACCAAAAAGGCGCAGGCCACTGCCGACAAGGCGTATGAAATTGAAACCAACGTCATGCAGCAAAAAGTTGTGGCTGAGTCGGTGAAAGTGCAGCAGATCGAGCGCGAAGCGCAGGTGAAAGTGCAGGAAGCCGAAATTGCGCGTCGCGAATTCGAATTGATCGCTACGGTGCTGAAGCCCGCGGAAGTCGAACGGCAACGAATGGAGACCATCGCCAGCGCCGAGCGGCAACGTTCCATCAGTGAAGCCGAGGGTCGGGCCTCTGCAATTCGCGCGCAAGGTGAAGCCGAAGCTGAAATTATCTTCAAGAAGGGCGAAGCTGAAGCCAAAGCCATGAACGTGAAGGCGGAAGCCTTCCAGGAGTACAACCAAGCCGCCGTTGTCGACAAACTCATTACCGGTATGCCGGAAATAGTGCGCGCTCTCAGCGAGCCGCTCAGCAAGGTGGACAAGGTGACCATCGTATCCACGGGCAATGGCGATGCCGCCGGAGCATACAAGCTCACCGGCGACATCACTAAGATTGCCGCGCAGGTTCCGGCGCTCTTTGAGGCGCTCTCTGGCATGCAAATGTCCGAACTTCTCGGCAAGGTCCGCGCGATTGGCGATAAAGCACCGAAGCCCGCGATTCCCGCTGGTGACTCACGCTAACGATTGCTTCCGTTCCGGTGGGCATGCAAGTGCCCACCGAGAACGCCTTTTGCTTCATTGAGGGATGGCAATGACGTTGAAAGCGAAATTAATAATTGTTGGGGTGGCCGTTGGGGTGGTGTTTTCGTTTATTGCGCATCGCTATCTGGGCTGCACCGCGCAAGTTCTGCAGCATTTGACCGCGGGCGCCGTCCTTCCTGCGGAGAGCCTCACAAAGGTGACCGCGGCATGGTTCAGTTCTTAAGCTGTGGTAGTGCGCGGGCCGCTGCTTTTTCAGGGGCCCGTTACATGCAGGTCCGAGAGACAGTGGTGGGAAAGGAAAAATGTCATGGGACTTTTAGAAAGAGTTAGCACCTTGATTCGCGCGAATCTGAATGACCTTGTGGACCGCGCGGAAGATCCGGAAAAGCTGATCAAGCAGTTGATTCTCGACATGGAAAATCAATACCTTCAAGTAAAAACCCAGGTCGCAGTTTCAATTGCCGACCAGCACATGCTCGAGAAGAAATTTCGCGAGAACGAAGACTCCGGACGGGACTGGATGCGCAAGGCGGAGCTTGCCGTCGACAAGGCGCAGGACGATCTCGCCCGCGCCGCTCTGGACCGTTACCAGACTTCACAAAAACTGGCCCTCAGCTATCGCGAACAGGTCGACGATCAGAAAACGCAGGTGGAAACGTTGAAGAGCGCACTCATAAAGTTGGAACAAAAGCTCGATGAAGCCAAGTCCAAGCGTGATCTCCTGTTGGCGCGTCACCGTCGCAGCGTCGCTCTGGGCAAAGCCGCGCGCGCGCAAGCCACCCTTGGCGACCAATCGAAGAGTGCTTCATTCGACCGCATGAAGGACCGCGTCAATCACACCGAATCGATAGCCAGCGCCGAAGTGCAATTGCTGACCGATGATGTTGGCGAGCAACTCACGCGCCTCGACCGCGATTCCGAAGTGGACCGCTTGCTCGCCGACATCAAGAGCAAGCGCGGACTACTTACTTCCTAACGCCATGGCAAAATGAGAAAAGAGGTACGAATCTTCGCGCCTCTTTTCAATTCAGCGGGCGAGAGAGCAAGTTCTGGACTACGAAAAACAGAATATTGATCGTCGCCGAAATGCCAAATGCCGTCAGTCGGGCTATTCCTTCAACCTCTTCGAACACCATCATGAGGACGGCGGTGGAAGCGATACCCCCGGCCAACGGGCCGGCAATCGGAATCAGCATCAAAAGTGTGACGAAGGAAGCGAGAAGAATGGGCCGCAATATTCCAAGATAAGTTCCTGTCCCCGCAAAAAACCATTTGGAGACCAAGTGGCACAGGCCAATCTGAATCATCGTCGCTATGCCCGCAATCACCAGAAAGACCAGCGATCCTACGACGAGACCGATGGTCACAGCTGCTGGTGGTTCAAGGCCACGGGTCAACAAGATCGGAACTGCCGTAAATAGAAACAAAATTGTGTTTGTCGCGAGCCAGATAGCGATTCCATAATAAAGCGCAGCAGCATCGCGCGAAGCTCGACGGATGGACAGGTCATCCCAGCACACAATTTTGAATGCCAACTGCAGGTAATAAAACGGCGCGAATCCTTTTGGCGCCGGGAGGACCTCTTCAGCCGACGGCATGGCCACAACACCAGAGCAGTTGTGCGAAAGCCCGTATTCGAGTCCGCAAACGTTGCATCTCATGGAATTACCCTCCCGGTCAATTGCCGCGTAGCCTACCATAGTTGGTGTCCCGGCATACTGGAAGGTGCCGGCTCTGCTGGCTGCCGTGTGGGGAGCATGCGAGAATGAATTTGTGAATCCTCTTGTCTTGGCGCTTCCGACTGCAATTGCAGTCACTGCAGGAGTTGCTGTTTACGGCGCGGTCTACCCACGGTCACAACTCTTCGGTCCCACCATTCGCCGCACCAACTCCAGGCAAAAACTGGCCATCACATTTGACGATGGTCCCAATCCTGCCGTCACTCCCGAAATTCTAGACTTCTTGGATGAGCACAACGCGCGCGCAACATTTTTCCTGATCGGAAGTTTCGTCCGCCAATGTCCTGAACTTACTCGTGAAATTCTCGCGCGCGGCCACAGTCTTGGAAATCACACGCACACCCACCCGAATCTCTTGAAATGCACTCCGTCTGAGATTCGCAATGAGCTTACCCAGTGCAACGACGCCATTTCCGAAGCATCCGGAGCACTACCCAAATGGTTCCGCCCTCCCTATGGTTTCCGGAATTTCTGGGTGATCCCCACTGCGAACCAGCTCGGCCAGCAAGCCGTTATGTGGACGCTCATCCCCGGGGACTGGAGAGCAAAGTCGGCGGAATGGCTCGTCCCCCGAATGGAGCCAATTGCACGCCACGCGCAGACGAGCGCAAGCCGCACGGATCCGCGAACCAGCGAAGGTGACGTTCTTTGCCTTCATGACGGCAACCACCGTTTCCTGAATGCCGACCGCTCTGCTACGCTGGGTGCGCTTCGCTACTGGCTGCCAAGATGGCGTGACCTCGGCCTCGAATTTGTTACAATTGATGAAGCGGTGCGTGAACCCGCACTCTAAACTATGGACGAGCGAGCTTTTTACAACGAAAAAGAAGAGACACGGAAGGTCATGCTTGTTTGCCCGAGCTGCCGCGGCGAATTTGAAGCGCCCGTGCGCTGGAAGGTGTGCCGGAAGAAGAAGGAATTGCCACGCGGCATAGGCGAAGAAGACCGCCGCAAATTTGCCAAGGCGACTTCCTATATGGTGCGGCTTGACGATTTGGTAGCTTGCTACAAGTGCCGAAAGCGTTTTGAACTGACGGGGCAGTCAACAGTGCTTATCAATGACAACCTCGGCGATCCCAACGACGATCCCGAAAATTTCGGCAACCGCTGAACACCGTTCTCTAAATCTCGGGATACATATCAAAAAACGCGTCAATCGACTGGCGAACCGTCGATTCAATTTCTTCCTTGCTGCCTTCAATCAGGTGCATGGTGACACGCGTCGTCCGTCCATTTTTCAACACCACGGTGGCGTCTTGCACCTCTCCCAGATCCTCTTCCGGCAACAACCGCATCCCGTAGATCAATGCCAGCTTAGCCATTACTTCCTCCAATATTCGAAATCCCAGCCTAGCGTTTGGCAAGTTGTTGGTCAAACCGTCCGTCGCAAACTCGACCACCGGCAAATTCATGTATTTCAGAGGCGTTGTGCCGGCTACTGCTGGCAAACCCAAACTCGGTGAAAGAGGCGCTGGAAATTGCGGGAATTGTCATCGTTTTGCTCGCCTTATTTCCTTTTGGGGCTTGCTCGGGAATCTCCTGTCATCTTCAATGCAGATGAATCGCCAATTGCGTTTGGTCATGGTATGTTCGGGCATCCCCGTTGGGTTTCTTTCGCATCGGATACGCAGAACGGAGGTGTGAGATGAATTTTCCAGCTTCCCACACAGCTCGATTTGCAGTGTTGTTGGCGACCACGTTTACAGTCGCTGCGTCGGTCATTGCGCAACAACCTGACGGGCCGCAAGTGTCCACTCCTGATCCTGTGGCAACACCCCCGTCTGCACCTGCGCCGCGCCCTGCTGCGCTGCGGCCTGCGCCGCAGCAACTGCCCAGCGGCCCCATCAACGTTCCTGCAGGCACCCGTGTCGCGGTTATCCTCGAAAATGGCTTCTCGACAAGAAGCGCCCGCGCCGGCGACTCCATCTATTTCCGCACGTCTTTCCCTATCACGCAAAATAATCGCATTATCATTCCAGTAGGCTCCTACATGCGAGGTTCGCTCACCGAATCCAAGCGCCCCGGCCGCATCAAAGGCCGCGGGGAATTTCGTATGCGCCTCGAAACGCTGATTTTACCCAATGGCTACACCGTCGATCTGCTGGCCGTTCCTCGCAGCGCCGATAGTGGCGGCGCCGAGACCACGGATTCGGAAGGAAAAGTCACCGGACCTGGCGGAAAAGGGAAAGACGTTGGAACCGCTGCAACAACGACGGTGACGGGTGCTGGCATCGGAGCGATTGCTGGTGGTGCAAAAGGAGCTGGCATCGGAGCGGGGGTGGGGGGCTTAATCGGACTCGGAGCCATTCTCCTTACGCGCGGTCCGGAAGCGCAATTGCCTCGCGGCTCAACGCTCGACCTCGTTTTGGAAAGAGATCTAATCCTGGACGGCGGCCAAATTCAGTATCGCAGCACGGGTGCCACCGGAACGATCCAAGTTCTTCCGCCACGGGAACGCGAGCAGCGATAAGTTGCCTCAAATTCATCCCACATTGCGAACCTTGCCGCTTAGTTCGCCGTTTTTTGCTTTTCATCACCAAAGCGCAGCGGACTGAAGCGATCCCAATCGACGCTGACTTTCTGCAACGTGATCCATTCGCGAATAAGGCGCGCGGTGATTGGCGTCAAAATAATCCCACTGCGAAAGTGCCCGGTTGCAATCAGCAAGCCGTCCAAGTCGGTCGGTCCGAGAATCGGCAAGTGATCGGGCGTATCTGGTCGCAGCCCGGCCCAACTTTCTTCCACTTGGGCATTTCCCAGTCCAGGGACAAGTTCAATCGCTCCCGCCAAGTTCTTTGCCGTGGCACCCGCTGTCAATTTCTTGTCGAAGCCGACATCTTCGACCGTCGCTCCCGCAATAATTCTTCCGTCATTCCGCGGCACCAGATAAATATTTTCCGACCAAAGCACGCGCTCAATGTTCAATCCATCGCCGCGCAATGCCAGGATTTGTCCTTTGGCCGGGCGCACTGGAGCATATTTGCCAACTCCTCCGATCAAACCGGAAAAACAACCCGCCGCAATCACCGTCCAATCCGCGGCGATTTTCTCTCCTCCGACAATTAGCCCGGCGCATCGATTTCCTTCCTTCCAAATGCCCTGGACCTCGCTTGACGGAAAGGTTTCCACACCGCTGTTTCGCGCAGCCACCAACAATGTCCGGGTCAACGCGCGATTGTCTATGCTGGCTTCATCCGGGCGCAAAATCGCAGCTTCCATTTCTTCGCTGAGTCCTGGTTCCAGTTTTCGCGCCTCCTCCGTGCGAAGCGGCTCTGCTTTTAGTCCGACTCCGTGGTGCAAGGCAATTACCGTGCTCAATTCCGCGCGGGCATCCCGCGAAAACAGCGCTTGAATCGTTCCTTTTGGCCGGTATCCTGTTTTCTCTCCGGAAATTCCCTCGAGGTCCTTCACAAATTCCGGATACAGCGCCATGCTCGCTTTGCCGATCGCTACCAGCGGGATCATCCCGCTGGTCTCGGGAGCAGGAGAAAGGATTCCGGCGCTCGCCCAAGACGCTTCTTGCCCCGGAGTTTGCCGGTCAAACAAAGCCACGCGCAAGCCGGAGCGGGCGAGTTCCAACGCAATCGCTCCACCGATCACTCCGGCCCCGGCAATGGCCACATCAAATTTTTTCATGTGGATATTTTAGCGCATTTACCCGGTGTCCACGCCGGCCTCTCGCTCCGAGAAGGCCGACTGGCGCGCGAACATCATACCTAGACGAGAACGCTAGAGAGAGTTGGCCAGTTCCTGCGACACGACTTCCGCTTTTTTCGCAAGAGCCCTCGCACGCCGCCAATCGCCCGTGCGAGAAGCCGCACGCGCATCGGTCAGGAATCCGCGCGTCTTAGAAGCTTGATCTGCCTGGAGCGCATTAAGCTGTTTTCCATTGCTCGCGGCCAAATTCCGTTCCGCAATTTCAATGCTTTGGTTCGTCTGCTGTTGAGATGCTGCGGTTTCTTCTGGGGAGAGTTGCGGCACAATCACTAGCGGGTTGGCCTTCTCGGCATTGTCCCCATTGCTGGAAGGCGGAGTGACGGCGCGCGGTCGTGCCGGAATGCCGCGTGCGCTTGCCAGGCGCGAGGGGGGCGGCGGCATCTCCAGCCGCAAATCAGGTGCGGAATCAGAGCCAGAATCTGCAACCATTGCTTGATTCGTCGGAATCACCGGTTTCACTTGGATGGCGGTCTTCCACGCAATCGTCGGCTTCCGTCGAGTGCTGCAACCTCCTGCGAAGAAAATGCCCGAGGTCGCCAAGAGCAGTGCCGCTCGCGCCGCCTTGTTGTTAGTGAAATTTTGCAGCAGAATTGCCTCTCTCTGGCTCAGGCCGCGAATGGAAGTTCGATCCGGAACGTAGTACCCCGGCCAACCTCCGATGTAAAGTCTATCGAACCATTGTGAAGCTGCACAATTCGAAACGTACTCGCCAGCCCGATTCCATTGCCGCCGGGCCGCGTGGTATAAAACAATTGAAAGATTTTCTGTTTATTTTCCGGAGCAATTCCTTTTCCGGTGTCGCCAACGCTGATTTCCGCCATTTCACCGCGACGGCTCAACACCAGCCGCAGCTGTCCGCCGTCGGGCATCGCGTCGGCGGCGTTTAGAATCAAGTTCAGAATGGCCTGCTTCAGCAACTCGCGGTCGACGTAGACTTCCGGGACATCGATTGGTAAGAGTTGAGCCACCTGCACATTGGCTTTTTGCATCTGCGGCTGCGCAATCTCCAGCACATCTTTCAGCAATTCGGCAAGATGCGTTGCTTCCAACTTGATTTCCATCGGCCGGGTAAAGTCCAGAAATCGCTTTACGACTGTATCCAGCCTGTCGATTTCCTTGTCCAGCACATTTACCGCTTGCCGTGTGCCGCTGTCTTGCTCTTCCGGCAGCGATTCCTTCAGGTTCTCAAGCCACAAGCGCATGGAGTTCAGCGGGTTTTTTACTTCGTGTGCTACGCCAGCCGTAATGCGTCCTAGCGCCGCGAGCCGTTCACTGACCTGCAATTGCGTATTGATGCTTTCGATGGAATCGAGATCGCGCAGCGTGACCAGCGCGCCCATCCGTTCACCATCTTCCTGAATGGCTTGTACGCTCACGCTTATCCGCTTGTGCCCCTCGGTGGTTTGCAGCTCCGTTTCCGCTGCCACTTCACTCAGTTCGTCACCATTCAGGCGGAGCGCTTCTTGCAGTGGATGCCCCTCAGGAAAAATCTCAGTTATCCGCTTGCCGAGAAACTGGCTAGCCGGAGCCCCAAGGAATTTTTCCGCTGCCGGACTTACCATAACTGCCCGCGCGTCCCGCGTAAACAGCAACAGTCCGTCTTCCAGTCCGGCCATTACCGAATTCATGTTCTCGCGCATAGTGCTGAAGATTTCATGGACGCCGCGCAACTGTTGTCCCACTTGCGTGATCTTTCTGCTGACCTGACCAAATTCATCGTCGCTTCCGCTGACAAAAGTATTCACCCTGGCGGTTGGCACATCAAATTGCCCCGCGGAGATGCGATCCAGCTGCGCCGAAATGTCCCGGAGTGGCGCCAGCGTGGCCCCGGTGACCACCGCGGCCAAAAGCGTCGAGATAATCAGGGCCAACACCACGATGGTTCCGGTCGTCCGCAGGCTGGGCTCAATTTCATTCAACAAAAAGCGCGACGACAACACCACGCGCACTTCGCCAAAAGGCTGTCCGCCCTTATCGAACGGATAGTCCAGCTCGTAAACTTTCGGCGGCCCGGAAAGGATCTTCACTTGATGAATAAAATTTCGTTGCGTCAGTTGCGAGAGGGGCGCGCGCCGCTGCAGAAATTTGCCCGGCAACGATTCATCGGTGGAAATCAGCACCATCCCGTCATGATCGGTGATGGAAACTTCATAAACGAGGGGATTATCCAGTGAGCCTTTCAGCTGTGTGTGCAAACCATCGCTGATTTCAAATGCCCTGCGGACGTAGTCGTGAATGTCTTCGGGAGAATCCGAAGCCGGACGCAGGCCGTGTTCCACCGCATCCGTCAAGGCATGCTGCGACTGCAGGAAAACCTGATTGGCCATGTCATTGGCATGCTTGCCTGTTTCCTGCAGGACTTGATCCAGCAGTTGCGCCGCAAACACGCCGGACAATACGGACGCAACGAGCATTACCAGGCTCGTCATGACCAATGTCAGCTTTGTGCGCAGCTTGAGCTGCATTGCGTTCTATTCGCCCTCGGCGCGGTCTGCGCCGTACTCTTTTAGTTTGTTGTGAAGCGTCTTCAGGCTGATAGCCAGCAATTCCGCCGCGCGTGTTTTGTTATTGCCCGTGGCATTCAACGTCTGCAAAATAAGCTCCCGCTCCATGGCATCGACCGTTGTGCCAATAGGAAATTTGATGGACGACAGATCGCTGGGTCCTTTTGCCGGAGTCTTGCCAAACTCTCCAGGCAGATTGGCGCGTGTGATCAAATCTCTCTCGCACATGATCACCGCTCGTTCCAAAACGTTGCGCAGCTCACGAATATTCCCCGGCCACGTGTGGCTCATGAAAATATCCAGAACCTCGGAACCAATGCCACGCACTTGCTTTCCATGTTTCGCATTGATATCGCGTAAAATGTGTTCGACCAGCAGCGGAATATCATCCTTGTGGTCCCGCAGCGACGGCAAATTAATATGAAACACATTTAGCCGGAAGAACAGATCCTGTCGCATGTGGCCGCTCGCCACGGCCTGTTCCGGATCCTTGTTGGTCGCCGCAAGCACGCGAACATCGACGGGTGTCTCGCTTTTGCTGCCCAGCCGGCGTACCTTGCGGTCTTCGAGCACCCGCAAGAGCTTGGCCTGCGTTGGCGCGGGCATTTCGCCGATTTCGTCCAGCAGCAGCGTACCGCCGTCAGCCAGTTCAAAGCAGCCAATCCGCCGCTCCGCTGCCCCCGTGAAAGCACCGCGCTCATGACCAAAGATTTCGCTTTCCATCAAAGATTCCGGAATTGCCGAACAATTGATCGCCACAAACGGGCCGTTGGCTCGCGGGGAGAGCTTGTGAACTGTCCGCGCTACGATCTCTTTTCCCGATCCGGTTTCACCGGTAATCAAAACCGAGGCTGAACTGGGCGCGGCCATCTCCACGATGCGCATCACTTCCTGCATCGGGCGTGACACCCCTACCAGTTCGCCCAGGCGTCCGGACTCCCGCAATTGCCGCTGCAAAACGGTCAGTTTCCGCGCATCGCGCGCTTTGCCCAGCGCGCGATCCAGCAATGCGCGCAGCACCGGCCCCTTCAGCGGCTTTTCGATGTACCAGAACGCCCCCGCCTCAATCGCGGCCACAGCGCGTTCTTCACTACCTTTTCCGGTGATTACAATGGCGGGAACATCGAGTAACTCCTGTCCCAGCTGTTTCAGCAGGTCGAGGCCGTTCATTCCCGGCAATTCAACATCCGCGATCAACGTATCCGGCTGATAGCTTCCGAATTTCGCCAATGCGTCTTCAGCCGTGCCCACGCCCAATACTTCGTAGCCCCAGCGCTGCAGCAGAGCTTCATATCCTTTTCGCGCGTTTTCCTCATCTTCAACGATCAGCACGCGGTCTTTGCGTTCCAGCATTTCCACGGTGCGGCTCGATGCCTTTGTCTCATCGCCCATGCGGTCGGCCTCTCCTACTGTTCGGTGATATTGCTGCAATTGCGGTCGTCTGGCTGGAACAGTTGACTGTAACAAGCCCCCACCCGCTTGCCAAGCCCGCTTGCCAAGCCTGGGGCCCCGCTGCTGGCGCTCGTCCGAGTCGGAGCGCGCACAAAAAAAGTCACGGAGCGCGAACGCCCGTGACTTTTCTAAGCCGGCAAAACGCAAGGACTTCAATCTCGATTGGAAAGCTGCACTAAGCCTTGCCCGCTCATTCCTTTACGAGGTACAGAGCTCTCGCGAGCTCGAGTTCGAGTTTTGCACCCTTCAACAGGTTCAATTCGTGCCCTCGTCCGGACTCCAGCAAGTACGCCGCAATGGCTCCGGCCAGAGCACCTTCTGCAGCTTCTTTCGCGTTCTTGTTTTTCACCCCATGCACAGCGCCCATGGCCGCGCCTTCTCCCGCTGCTTGTCCAGCCGCCTGCTGCGTGCTCGTTTTGCCCTCGATTACTCCTTCATTTCCCTGGCGAACTCGGACGCTGCGATCTCCCGGCACGCTCGCAATTTCTGCAACAATGGGCAGGGCTCCGAACCGCGTTCGAATTTCGTCAAATGTCAGAAAGAGTCTGGCCCGCCCGGCGATTCCAGCAGGTTCGACCCGGCTCACATGTCCACTGATTTCCGCGCCCGCCGGTAAGTAGATCCCACTGCCGGCTTCGAGCGGCTCCAGTGTCCTCGCCTTGAATCGCTTTCCTTCCGGCGTGTTCACGGTATTTAAATCCTCTTCCAATCGGACCAGAAATTTCGTGCCCGGAACGACCGCATAAGCCTCAACCGGCAAATCGGCACGCCGTTTCCCATCGGCCTTTTGCATTTGTGCGCTGGGCAACGGCGCGCGGTCCTGCCTGGGATAGCCATCGGTATCCGTTGCTGGTGGATTTGAACGGCCCGCTTCCTGTGACTGCGGGTCCTGCACTGGCTGGCTGGGTTCCTGTGCCCGCAGCAAGCCCGTGCTCCAGAAGCCGAGCAGCAAAACTCCTGTCAGAAACTTCCCATTGTTTGAAATTCGGTATCCCATGATTGTCTCCTGGCAAAGCACACCAGCAGTAAGGCACCTGAGGCTCCAATTTGGAGCCTTTTCGGAAGCTGCAACCGCATGCTTTTGCAGCCACTTGGAGGAAGCGGATTCCTCCAGCCCACGGGTGCCGAGAGAAACTGTCGCCTGTTCCTGACACCCAGGCGCAGTCGAATCCATGCACTGAGACTTTCTGCCAGGTGGCTTTTCCAGGACTACGATAGAAATTTCTGAATCCGCCGTAAAACCTGTGCATACATCGCTGGGGTTACCCTGCCCGTCTGCGTATTCTGCTGGCTGGGGTGATACACACCAAAAAGAGAGGGAGTTTCGCCGGGAAGAGCTTCCTCCGCGCCATGGGCAAATTTATACCCCGCGCGCGATGCAATCACGCCCTCGCGCTTCAAGATATCCAGATATCCGTCCCAGGCAATTTTTCCCAGCGCCAGAATCGCCTTTGGTTTCAGAATTTGCATGTCGCGCTCCAGATACCCGCGGCAATTCGAGATTTCCTCTGGGAGAGGCTTATTGTCAGGAGGAGCGCAGCGACAGGTTGCCACAATGTAAGCCCCCTGCAGCTGCAATCCATCATCGCGATGCAGGGAACTGGGCTGATTCGCGAATCCGGCTCTGTACAGGGCCGCATATAAAAAGTCGCCGGAACGGTCCCCGGTGAAGTTGCGCCCCGTGCGATTCGCCCCATGCGCCGCAGGCGCCAATCCCAAAATCAGCAATTTCGCTTGGGGATCGCCAAATCCCGGAACCGGCTTCCCCCAATATGTCCAATCCCTGTACGCTCGACGCTTTTCTCGCGCCACCCGCTCGCGATACTCCACCAGCCGCGGACACTTCCTGCAATTCACAATTTCCGTATTCAGTGCGTGCAGTAGCTGAGCATGATCCGCCATCGCGCTAGGAATTCGAACGTCCCATCATCTCCATCAATTCCGCGTAAGGCACAGGACCTTCAAACAACGCCTTACATGATCCCTCCGTCAGCATTTGTTTTGCTGCACGCCGCGCCGTGCCCATACTCGCGCGCATGAGTGCGGATCCCGTGCTCGCCCGGGCCACTCCCATTTTTTCCAATTCTCGCAATGGCGGGGAGTCTGGAGTAAGCAAAATATTCAGCGGAGCCTCCAGCGCTTTCACCAATTTTGCAATCGTCTCCTGATCGCTCACTCCAGGCGCAAACAAACAATCTGCGCCTGCCGCGCGATACGCCCGCAATCTCTCAACCGATCGTTCGAATCTCGTACTCGCCGGTCCAATGGGCATCAAATAAATGTCCGTCCGCGCATTGAGCACCACCGGCACGCCTGCCGCCGCCGCGGTTTCTTTGATGGCGCGGATTTTCGCCAGTTGCAACGCCAACGGGACATGCGAACTCTCGTCCGCTCCGGTAATATCCTCAAAATTCAATCCCACGCCGCCGGCCGCAATCAACGCCTGGGCCGTCACGACCATTTCCTCCGGCGTCGTGCCGTATCCCGCTTCCATATCTGCGGTAACCGGCACTTTCACTGCTCGCGCGATGCGCCCTACAGCCTCCAGCATCTCGTCACGCGAAACTTTTTGCCCATCGGTGTACCCGAGCGAAGCCGCCACTCCCGCGCTCGTCGTCGCTATTGCCGGAAATCCCAGCTCCTCTACCACCCGAGCACTTGCGACATCCCAAGCGTTGGGCAACAGCAATAGCTTCGACCCCTGATGCAACTTCCTCAGCCGCTCCGCTTTCTCCGCCTGCACCTGAATATCCATGCAATTTCCTTTCCGTAATTTCGTGAAATCGACGGTGGCCCGCCGCCTTTCGGCGCAAAACAATCAACATCGTACGCGATCTCGGACTAGTGATTTAGAAAAACAAATGCCATTCTCGCAACGAGCCCGCCTTATCGCAACAACTCCAGCACTTCCTCATGCAACTTCCCATTGGTACTCACAAAATCCCCGGTATAGATGGTGCGCACGCCCGCGATATTGGTCGAACGTCCTCCCGCCTCCTCCACAATAATGCCCAACGGCGCCAAATCCCACGGCTTCGAGGTCAAATCCACCGCCGCTTCCACCGAGCCTTCCGCCACCAGCATGTGCTGCCAAAATCCGCCAATTGATCGTCCATTTCGCGCCGTGTCTAGCAACTTCCGCAGGCGTGCCCGCGCCGCAGCATCTTTACTGGGTCCCGCGCCCGTGGTGAATGTCATCGACTCACTCATTTTCGTAACGGTTGAAACATGAATTCGCTTCCCATTGCGATAAGCGCCCTCCCCGCGGTATGCGCACCATCGCGTTGCCAAGGCCGGCGCACTAGCCATTCCCGCCACGATTTCCCCATCCCGCTCAATTCCCAACAACGTTCCAAAAATCGGAATCCCCCGCGAAAATTCCTCGGTCCCATCAATCGGGTCAATGATCAGCCGTGCTCTTCCGGAGGTGCCAGGAGCCTTTGCATCTTCGCCACCCATCTCTTCACCCAACACATCGAGAGCCAGTCCGCTCGCCGAAACCTTGGCCCGCGCCATCTCTTCCACGCCGCGATCCGCCTGTGTTACCGGGGACCCATCACCTTTGCGGTCAACACGCAAATCGCCCGTCCGGAAAAATTTCAAAGCGATTGCATCCGCTTCCTCGGCAATCGCATCCAGCAAGGTCCCAAACTCGGTCTGATATCCCATTGTTTCTCCCACGTGAATTTAGTAAAGGCGCTAGGGTCCCACTGTTCTTGTGAGCCTAGCGGCTGATTGCGAATTCGTCAGGGTCCGCTGCCCGAGACGCAAGGCTCCCCGGTTCCACGTTTCAGGATCAGTTCGCCAGCCTGGGCATTTCGTACGAGTTTCTTCGCGAGGGGATGATCTACAGCTGCATTTGACACCCTCTTCCCGCATCCCTAGCATACAAAGATATAGCTATGTCTGCTCACGCCAACACCGGCACCCTGCTCGACCGCATCCTGGAAGCGCGTCGCCTTGAAGTCGAGCATCGCAAAGCGGTCCTCCCGGAAACTGCTCTAAAATATGGTGCCAAAGCCGCCGAGCCGCTGCGTAATTTCCCGGCGGCTCTTACGCGACCAGGACTAAACGTTCTCGCCGAGCTGAAACCCGCATCCCCGTCCCGTGGAGTTCTCCGCGAGCCGTTTGATCCCGTCGCCCTCGGCAAATCGCTGGAATCCGCCGGTGCAACCGCTCTTTCGGTTCTCACGGAAGGAGAGTTTTTTCACGGCTCGCTCAAGAATCTGCGTGACGCGCGCAAAAACGTGAAAATTCCCGTCCTCCGCAAAGATTTTATCTTCGATCCCTGGCAGGTTTGGGAAGCTCGTGCCAATGATGCCGACAGCTTCCTGCTCATTGTCGCCGCTCTTCACGACGCGCTGCTGAACGACTTGATCATTCTCGGTCGCGAAATCGGCATGGAAGCGCTTGTAGAAGTCCACTCCGCCGACGAGCTGGACCGCGCTCTCGCCGCGGATGCCCGAATCGTGGGCGTCAATAATCGTGATCTGAAAACGATGCAGGTTTCCATCGACACTTCGTTCGAATTGATCTCGCGCATTCCCGAGGATTGCATCGCCGTCAGCGAATCCGGCTTGCGCACCAATGAAGATCTCGTCAAACTTCGCGCCGCAGGCTTCGATGCCTTCCTCATCGGCGAAGCACTCATGACCGCCGGCGATCCGGGCTTGGCTCTTGCCACTCTGCTCGGTACATCGGCGCCGCAAAGTTAATTCATGATCCGCGTAAAAATTTGCGGCATTGGCAATTGGGGTGACGCTCGGGCCGCTTGTGATTTTGGCGCAGACGCTCTCGGTTTCAATTTCTACGAGAAATCCTCGCGCGCCATTGCTCCAGCCGCTGCCTGGGCCATTCGCAAAAAACTTCCGCCATTTGTTGGCGCTGTCGGTGTTTTCGTCAATTGGGAGCCTGCCGCAGTAAACTCTCTCTCTCGTTCACTCCAGCTGCACGCCGCCCAGTTGCATGGCGATGAAACGCCCAAGCAGGTAGCAGCCATCGACATTCCGGTGATCAGGGCTCTTCGCGTCGGTTCCAACTTCAAAATGTCCGAATTTTCACGGTACCGTTGCCACGGCTTTCTCCTTGACGCCGCGCAAAACGGCCAATACGGTGGCACCGGCCAGCTCGCGGATTGGAATACTGCTCGCCAAGCCGCAAAATCGCAAATCATTATTCTCGCCGGTGGGCTCACTCCTGAAAACGTCGCCGCTGCCATCCTCACCGTGCGTCCGTATGCCGTCGACGTCGCCAGTGGGGTAGAATTAAAGCCCGGCAAAAAAGACCTTGGCCGGATGCGCGCGTTCCTTGCTGAAGTGCGCCGCGCCGAGTCGCAACTCTAAGGTAACGCTTCACGGAGAATTTTCGCCGCTCATGAGCCCTATCCTCCAGTCGTCGACAGTACCCGGCCGCTTTGGCCCCTACGGCGGTCGCTACGTTCCCGAAACGCTCATGGTCCCGCTTTTCGAACTCGAGCGTGCCTACGAAGTCGCTAAAGCCGATCCAAAATTTCAAGCGCAGCTCGCCGACCTGCTGAAAAATTTCGCCGGACGTCCCACGCCCCTGCAATTTGCCGCGCGGCTCACCGGGCACCTCGGCGGCCCGAAGATTTATCTCAAGCGGGAAGACCTCCTGCACACCGGAGCGCACAAAATCAACAATGCCATCGGCCAGGGCCTCCTCGCCGTCCGCATGGGCAAACCACGCATCATCGCCGAAACCGGAGCCGGGCAGCACGGCGTCGCCAGCGCCACGGTTGCCGCGCATCTTGGCCTTGAATGCGTTGTATACATGGGCACCGAAGACATGGCTCGTCAGGCTCTGAACGTGGCGCGCATGCGCATGCTCGGCACCGAAGTGGTCGGCGTCGAGTCCGGCAGTCGCACGCTCAAAGACGCCATCAACGAAGCCATGCGCGATTGGGTCACCAACATTCGCACCACTCACTATCTTCTCGGCTCGGCGCTCGGCGCCCATCCCTATCCAACCATGGTCCGCGATTTTCATACGGTCATCGGCCGCGAAGCGCGCGAGCAAATCCTGGCCGCCGAAAAGCGCCTCCCCACGCATCTTTTCGCCTGCGTTGGCGGCGGTTCAAACGCCATCGGCCTGTTCCACAAGTTTCTTAGTGACGCGGACGTAAAAATGATCGGCATCGAAGCCGGAGGCCGCAGTCACGCCATCGGAGAACACGCCGCCCGCCTGGCCGCACATCAAGGCTTCACCGGCGCGCGCCCTGGCGTCCTCCAAGGCACCTATACCTACGTCCTGCAAAACGAAGACGGCCAAATCGCGGCCACCCATTCCATTTCCGCCGGCCTCGACTACCCGGCCATCGGCCCCGAACACGCCTGGCTCGCCGACACCAAACGCGCCTCGTATGCCGCCGTCTCCGACCAAGCCGCTCTGGACGCCGCCAAACTCCTGGCGCGCAGCGAAGGCATTATTCCCGCGCTCGAGTCTGCCCACGCCGTTGCCGGTCTGCTCGAGCGCCTTCCGCAACTCACACCCGACGACCTGGTCATCGTCAACATCTCCGGCCGCGGCGATAAGGATATGGACACCTATTCGCGTCTACTCTAATCTTTGAAACTAAAATGACCGCACTGGCCCTCAACTCGACTCGCATCTCCAGACGCTTCGGCGAACTGCGAAAGTCCGGCGAACTTGGCATTATTCCGTACATTACAGCAGGCGATCCTTCCTTCGACGCCACCCTGGAATTTGTCCTCGCTCTTGCTGGCGCCGGCGCCGACGTCATCGAACTCGGCGTCCCGTTCAGCGACCCGCTGGCCGATGGTCCTACCATCCAGCGGGCCTCTGAACGCGCCCTCAAATCCGGCGCAAGTCTTGCAGGCGTAATCAATCTGGTCAGCCGCGTTCGCGAGTCTTCGCAGGTTCCCATCGTGCTGTTCAGCTACTACAATCCCATTTTCCAAATGGGCCTCGAGAAATTCGCAATGCAAGCCGCCCAAGCAGGCGCCGACGGCGTCCTGGTTACCGACCTGACGCCGGAAGAGTCGGATGCATACCGCGCGATCCTCGCAAAACACAATCTCGATACTATTTTTCTCGCCGCTCCCACCTCTGACGACGAACGCCTTCAGAAAATTTCTGCCGTATCCTCCGGCTTTCTTTATCTCATCTCCCGCACCGGCGTTACCGGAGCCAAAGACGCTCTGCCCGACGATCTACCCGCGCTCTTGCGCCGCGTACGTCAATACACCGTGCTTCCCATTGCCGTAGGCTTCGGCATCTCGCAACCGGGTCACGTCTCGGTATTGGGTGGTCTGGCCGACGCCGCCGTCATCGGGTCGTCTCTGGTCTCCGAAATCGAAAACGCCAAATCCATCGCCTCCGCCGCAAGCGCGCTGGCAGCCCGTATCCGTTCTCTGAAAGAAGCCGCGCTCACTGGCCTGTCGAAAAGGGAAGTGGCGCCATGAATACGACTTATGTCTGCGCCCCAGGCGCCCGTTGGTTGCCCTTTCTCATTGTTTTTTCTGGAGCCACGCCATGACTCTCGGTGATTGGCGTCGCCGCATCGACGAGATCGACCTGCAGCTGGTGAAACTGTTGAACGAGCGTTCGCACTGTGCCATCGAAGTGGGCAAGCTGAAGGAAAAAGCAAAAGTGCCGCTCTATCAGCCGGATCGTGAAAAAGAAGTCCTGCAAAACGCAGAAGCCGCCAATACCGGCCCGCTTTCCGACGCCGCGATTCGCCGCCTGTTTGAACGCATCATCGACGAAGCCCGGGCCGCCGAACGCGCCGCGATGCATAAGGATGTAAAGGCCGACGTCGACTCGGGCAACGACTCGTTTTAGAATTTTGGCTTTGACTTGGCGGCGGTGCGCTCGCTTGCCGGCCTGTTTTCTGAATGTGAACTTAACTTTTCCAGTTTTTGAATTTGCTGGTGCAGTTGTCGCGGCGCGCAGATCTGCGCGCCACGAACACCGAGGAGTAATACGTAGTACCGCAACGCGATTTAAGTTTTTGCTTTTAGCTGGTTTAACGGCAATCTATAACCACGACATTCCGGTACGCGAATAGAAAAGGGAAGCGCAAAACTAAAATGGTCATCGTAATGCAAGAAGGCGCCACCGACGCGCAAATCCAAAAAGTCATGGATCGTCTCCTGGCCAGTGGTTTCAACGTTCATCGCTCCACCGGCGAGTCGCACACGGTTCTTGGAGCCGTGGGGGTCCACCGCGATTTCGATCACCGCGACTTCGAACTCCTCGAAGGCGTCCGCGAAGTCATGCGCATCACGCAACCCTACAAACTCGCCAGTCGCCAGTTCCGCCCCGAGGGCACCATCGTCGATCTTGGCCGCGGCGTAAAAATCGGGGGCAACGACGTGGTCATCGCTGCCGGGCCCTGCTCGGTCGAGTCACACGACCAAATTCACTCCGTCGCCGAAAGCATCGCTAAGGCCGGAGCAAAAATTCTCCGTGCCGGAGCCTTCAAACCGCGCACCTCTCCCTACGCCTTTCAAGGCCTCGGCGAAAAGGGTCTCGTGCTGATGCGCGAAGCCGCCGACAAGTTCGGCCTGTTTACCGTCAGCGAGGTCATGGACGCTTCGCAAATCCAGATGATGTCCGGCTACGTCGATGTATTTCAAGTCGGCGCGCGCAATATGCAAAATTACTATCTCCTCCGGGCACTGGGCGAAACGCGCAAACCGGTTCTCCTCAAGCGCGGCATGTCATCCACGATGGAGGAACTTTTGCTCAGTGCTGAATACATCCTCGCCGGCGGAAACTACAACGTCATCCTCTGCGAACGCGGCATTCGCACCTTTGAAACCTACACTCGCAACACCTTCGACATTGCGGCTATCCCCATCGTAAAAAAACTTTCGCATCTCCCCATGTTTGGCGATCCTTCCCACGGCACCGGACGCCGCGACAAAGTGGCCCCCATGGCCCGCGCCGCGGTGGCCGCCGGAGCCGACGGCCTGTTAATCGAAGTTCACAACGATCCCGACAACGCCCTTTCCGACGGCGCACAGTCCTTAGAGCCCGCTCAGTTCGCCCAACTCATGACCGAACTTCGCATCATCGCCCCCGCCATCGGCCGCCGCATCGCCTGATCGGCTCTACCTCGGTTATGGGAACGGGGTTATTCACAAATGTCTCGAGGGACCGGCGCTTTCGTTGCGACGCAGTAAAGAAAAATCACAGCCCTTCGCCTTTCAACTCTCAACTGTTAACTGTAAACTCTGTGTTCCGTCATGACCGCTCATCTAATCTCACGCGTGACCATTCTCGGCACCGGCCTGATCGGCGGTTCCTTCGCTCTTGCTTGCAAAAAATATCTTACCGACGTCCGTATCTCGGGCTGGGATCGTCCCGACGTCCTCCGCGAAGCCCGCTCTGTTTCCGCCATCGACGAAGCCTTTGCCGGCGAACTCGCTCCCGCCCTGCGCGGCGCTGATCTCGTCTACGTCGCTCTCCCGATCGGCGCCACCCTTGATCTGCTGAAAGATATCGCGCGCCATGCTTCGTCACACGCCCTGGTTACCGACGCCTGCAGCACCAAGTACCGCATCACCCAATCCGCTGCTGAGCTTTTTCCCGAAGAAGCGGGCCCGCTCTTTCTTCCTGCTCATCCTATGGCAGGAAAAGAAATCTCCGGTATCGCTCAAGCCGACGCCGACCTCTTTCGCAATTCCACCTACGCTCTGATTGGCGCGAAACGAACCTTTGAACAACCGGACGTGGCGGGGGGGCTCGTCTCCGGTTCGCTTCCCGGCTCCGCATCGCGAAACGATCCGACACCTCACGATCCTCGCGTCTCCGCTTTCCTCAAAATTATCGAAAAAATTGGCGCCCGGCCTCTCTGGCTTGGCGCCGAGCAGCACGACTATGCGGTCGCACTCGCTTCCCATCTTCCGCAATTGGCCGCGGTAGCTCTCGGCGCTTTCCTGTACGATCGCCTTGATGAAAATGGTCTCCCCATCACCCTGGCAGGACCCGGCTTGCGCGATTCACTGCGCCTGGCAGGCAGCTCGTACGGTCTGTGGCGCGACATCATCCTCACCAATCGTGACGCCATCTCCGCGGCGCTGGATCTCTACGCCCGCCGCCTCGACGAACTCCGCGAACGCCTGAACTCCCGCGAACTGGAATCCGACTTCGAATCCGCCAACGACCTCTACAGACTTCTCCGTTCTCTTTAAGCAATTGTTTTGCGCATGGCCAACGAAAAGGCTTCGGGAATTTCGATTCGTGGAGGGTGCAGCGCATCCGGAGGCCCCTGGCTTTCCTGGCGTTGCAATTCCAAATCACTTCTGTTTATTGTCCTTTTAATTACATGGACTGTAAACGCTCTCCCTGCTATCCTTACCAGCGGAGTTCCTTTCACACAGGCTCACTCTTCCAGCCGCCGTACCCCGCAATTCGAGCCATTGCGCACGCAAACTGTTCGACCGCGTAGTCCACGCGACAGCTGTTCCCATTTTCATCTCTGAAACGAGCAGTCATATCAATTCTCAGAAGGCCAAGGAACCTAAATGTCGCTACCAAATGTAATTACTCCGCTCGGGATCTCTAGTAGCCTCGATCTCCCGTTGCTCATCGTCGAGAACAATCACGCCCAACGCCCGCTGGCTCTCCCGCGCCCCATGCTTCCCAGTCGCGTCGCCTTTGTAGGCAACTATCTCCCGCGCAAATGCGGAATCGCCACATTCACCACGGATTTGTGCGACGCCATCCACGCCGAATACAGCACCACCGATCTTCTGGCATTGCCAATGAACGACACCGAGGAAGGCTACAGCTACCCCGAACGCGTCCGCTTCGAACTC
>Ga0193716_1000412_pt1 | contig 26307 bp, 25 predicted proteins | sample U2c1metaG_FD_145901 | JGI IMG/M metagenome (GOLD analysis project Ga0193716, IMG submission 145901) | Soil microbial communities from a riparian zone of the East river system, Colorado, United States - U2c1 | ecosystem: Environmental > Terrestrial > Soil > Riparian zone | place: USA: East River...
AGAACGACTCGCGGGTGTCCAGGGCCGTCACGCCGGTGCGGCGCACCACGTCGGCCACCACGCCGATCGTCTCGGACAGGTGTGGCGTGCACACGACGTAGCCGATCACGCCACCCGGCCGGGTCAGCTCGATCGCGGTCAGCAGCAGCTCACGCTGCAGCTTCGTCAGGTCGCCGACATCCGATGGCTGCCGGCGCCACCGCGACTCCGGCCGGCGCCGCAGCGAGCCGAGGCCCGTGCACGGCGCGTCGACCAGCACGCGGTCGAACGTGTCGGCGCCGAAGCCGAGCGCGGCGGGCGAGCGGCCGTCGCCGACGTGGACCGAGATCGGCAGCCCCTTCGTCGACTGCTCGACCAGGCGCGCGCGGTGCGGGGCCTTCTCCACGGCGTCGAGGTGACCGCCCGAGATGCTCAGCAGGGCGCCGAGCAGCGCGGACTTGCCACCCGGCCCGGCACACAGGTCGAGCCAGCGCTCGTCGGCGCCGTCGACCTTCGGCCTTGTCAACGCGACCGCACACAGTTGGCTGCCCTCGTCCTGCACGGACGCGAGCCGCTCCCGCACCGGGTCGAGGCCGCCGGGGTCGCCGGCACCGGCCGCGAGCCGCACCCCGTAGGGCGAGTACGGCGCGACCTCGCCGCCGGTCATGGCGGCCAGCTCCTCGGCGGTGATCTCGCCGGGGCGCGCCACCAGGTGCACGGCCGGGCGCTCGTTGTCGGCCGCGAGCGCGTTCACCAGCTCGTCGCCGGTGGTGCCGAGCGAGTCGGCGAACGCCCGCGCGACCCACTTCGGATGCGCCTCACGCATGGCGACGTAGCCGATCCGGTCCTTGTCGGGGTCCGGCGCGAGCTTGTCGAGCCACGCGGCCTCGTCCAGCTCGGACACCTTGCGCAGCACCGCGTTCACGAACCCGCTACTGCGCGAGCCGTGCTCGGCACGCACCAGGTCGACGGTCGACGCGACGGCCGCGTGCGGTGGGATCCTCGTGCGCAGCAGCTGGTAGCAACCCAGGCGCAGCACGTCGAGCAGCGCGGGCTCGACCTTCGCGAGCGGCCGCTCGATGCACGCGCCGAGCACCTGGTCCAGCAGCCCGATGTAGCGGCACGCGCCGTAGGCCAGCTCGGTCGCGAGTGCCGCGTCCCGGCCGGTGATCCGCCGCTCGCGCAGGATCTGCGGCAGCAGCAGGTTCGCGTACGCGTCCCTTGCCCGCACCTCCCGCAGCGTGTCGAGCGCGGCCTGGCGGGCCGGGTCGTCGACCGGTGGCCGGCCGGGGCCGTTGCGCTGCGTTGGCGGGTGGGGCGTGCGAGGACGCGAGAACCTCGCCGGACGCCGTCGTGGTTGCGTCACTTCAGCCGCTCTCCTGGTTCGACTCGTGCGCCCCGCGCCCAGTCGGTGGCGGCCATTCTCTTCTTGCCCGGCGGCTGCACCGCGCCGAGTGCGACCGGTTCGGTCGCCGTGCCGGCGAGCACCCGTTTGCGCTCGACCAGCAGCTCCCCCGGTTCGAGGTGATCCGCGTCGGTGCGGGTCACCGGGCCGAGCTTGATCCGCTCACCGCGGAACTCCGTCCACGCGCCAGGGTCCGGCGTGACCGCGCGGACCAGCCGGTCGACGCCGGCGGCCGGCGCGGCGAAGTCGACCCGCGCGTCCTCGGTGGCGATCTTCGGGGCGTAGGTGACCCCGTCGGCCGGCTGTTCGACCGCGGCCAGCGTGCCGTCCTCGATACCGTCCACAGTGGACAGCAGCAGTCCGGCGCCGCCATCGGCGAGCCGGTCGAGCAGCACCCCGGCGGTGTCGTCCGGCCGGACCGTCTCGGTCAGCACCCCGTACACCGGGCCGGCGTCGAGTGCCTTGACGATCCGGAACGTGCTCGCGCCGGTGATCTCGTCGCCGTGCCGCACGGCGGCCTGGACCGGGGCCGCGCCACGCCACGCGGGCAGCACGGAGAAGTGCAGGTTCACCCAACCGTGTGACGGGATGTCGAGTGCCGACTGCGGCAGCAGCGCGCCGTACGCGACGACCGGGCAACAGTCGGGCGCCAGCGCGCGCAGCCGGTCGAGGAAGTCGGGGTCGGCCGCCTTGGCCGGGGTGAGCACCTCGATGCCGTGCTCGTCGGCCAGCGCGCCGACCGGCGAACGGACCAGCCGCCGGCCGCGGCCCGCCGGCGCGTCCGGGCGGGTGACGACGGCGACGACCTCGTGCCGGTCGCTCGCGAGCAGGGCCCGCAGCGACGGCAACGCGACGTCGGGTGTGCCAGCGAATACCAACCGCATCTAGACGGCACCGCCGAACAGTGAGTGCGGGCTCTGCTTGATCGCCGGCACGCCGCCGTCGAACCATTCGGCCTCGCGGATCGCCTTCATGGCCGTCTTGCGGGTCTGCGCGTCGAGGTGGTCGAGGAACAGCACGCCGTCGAGGTGGTCGGTCTCGTGCTGGAGGCAGCGCGCCAGGAGGTCGGTGCCCTCGACCTCGACCGGCTCGCCGTGCAGGTTCCAGCCGCGGGCCACGACGTTCTTGTGGCGTATGCAGTCCCAGTACAGGCCGGGGATCGACAGGCAGCCTTCCTCGCCGTCCTGCTGCTCGTCGCCCACCGCGGTCCAGGTCGGGTTGACGAGGTGCCCGGCGAACCCGTCGCAGTGGTAGGTGAACACCCGCAGGCCGACACCGAGCTGCGGGGCGGCCAGGCCGGCGCCGCTCTCCTCCTCCATGGTGTCCCAGAGGTCCTTGACGAGCGTCGCCAGCTCTTTGTCGAAGTCGACGACCTCGCTGGCGGCAGTGCGCAGCACGGGGTCACCGAAGAGTCGGATGGGCTGGACGGTCACATTGCTCCGATCGGTCTCGCACGGGCGACGCACACCAGTCTATTCAGTGCCGGATGATGCAACGGTCGGTGCCGTATCGGCCACTTCATCATGTGACCATCGCGAATCCAGCCAGGGGGCCCGCCATCACAGCAGACATGGCCTCCGACACCGAACTGTGGGACCGCGCGGCCAGTGGCGACCGGCGCGCGTTCGGCGACCTGTTCGAACGCCACGTCGAGGCCGTGTGGAACCACGCGTACCGGCTGACCGCGTCGTGGAGCCAGGCCGAGGACCTCACGTCGAGCACGTTTCTGCTGGCCTGGCGCAAATGCGGCGAGGTTCGGCTGGTGCGGGACAGCGCGCTGCCGTGGCTGTACACGGTCGCCGCCAACCTGGCCCGCGACGACTACCGGGGCAAGACGCGGTTCCTGCGCGCGCTGCGCCGGGTGCCCGACGACCCCATCGCGGCCGACCACGCCGACGATGTGGCGCACCGCGTCGACGGCGACGCCAGGACGGCCCGCGTCCTGGCGGCCGTGCGGGCGCTGCCGCGCGCCGAGCGGCAGGCCGTCGAGTTGTGCCTGCTCGGCGAGCTGCGGACCGCGGACGCGGCGGCGCTGCTCGGCGTCGCCGAGGTCAGCATCCGTTCCCGACTCTCCCGCGCCAAGGCCAAGCTGCGCACAACGCTGAAGGAACCGTCATGAACGACCTCGACCTGCCACCGCGCAGGACCATCCCGCCAGAGGTCCGCGACCGGATCCGCGGCGTCACGGACTCGGGTCTCGTCGAGCCACCGCGGCAGACGACTCGCTATCGCGGACCGCTCGCCGTCGCCGCCTCCGTCGCCGTGCTGGCCGCCGGCGCGGTCGTCCTCGGCCAGTCGGTGAACGGCACGCCGGACGACTTCCGTCCCGGCGCGACGCCCCCGGCCTCGACGACCACCACCGTCCCGGGTGAGACGCATGAGGTGGAGCCGTTCCCGGAGCTGACCGGCACCGCGCCGAACGCGCGGACGACGGAGGACCTCGACCGCTGCGGCGCCGCTGTCGAGGCCAGTTCCCGGGCGAACGAGTACCCGCCGCGCACCGCGTGGGAGCCGGTGTACACGGTCACCAGGGGCGATGCGCGTGTCACCGCGTTCCGGGAGTACGGCGGCAAGCCGGGGTTCTGCGAGGTCGACGCGACCAGCGCGACGGTGTCGGATCCCAGCGCGGAGACGATGCCGCTGGGCATCGACATGGAGAACCTGCCGACCGGTGACCTGTACGCGCTCTACGTGTCCCCGACCGGCCTGGTGGCCGGTGTCGGACAGGGCATGCCCGGTCTGCGGTTCGGTGTCTCGAACAACGATCCGGTCAACGGCGGGGTCGCACACCGGAAGTCGACGCCGGTCTTCCAGGACGAACTGTTCGTCGTGGACGTCGGCGGCCTCGCCAACGGCAGCAGGATCGACGTCACGGTTCTCGACGAGCACGGTGGGGACGTGGCGCGCGGCGAGTGGGCCTATGACCCAGCGAAGGTGCGGCCGACCGGCGCCACCATCAACGACCGCTAGATCAGTTCCAGCGGATCGAGCCGGACCCGGATCGGGTCCGGCTCTTTTCGTGCGGTGCGGGAGTGTTGTGCCGTGGACAGCGCGGCCGCGAGCGCGCGGCCGTCGGCGCGGGTGGCGCGCACCAGTGCGCGTTCCTTCTCCGTGTTGCCGTCGCGGTCCATCTCGCCGATCGGGACCGGGCCGAGGATCTCCCCGGACGCCGGCAGCGCCAGCTCGTTCAGGAACGCGGCGAGCGCCTTCGGCGTGCCGTCGACCGACGCCATCCGCACGGCGGGCGGGAAGCCCAGCTCGGTGCGGCCAGCCAGCTCCAGTCCGGCGTGCCACACCGGGTCCCACCGCACGAGCGCCTGTACCGGCTGCATGGCCGACTCGGCGAGCACCACGACGCGGCCGCCATCGCCGCCGGGACGCACCAGCGCGGCGGCGGTCATCCAGCGGCGCAGCGTCTCCTCGGTGGCACGCAGGTCGGCGCGGCCGAGCAGCGCCCAGCCGTCGAGCAGGAGCGCCGCGCCGTACCCGCCGTCGGCGACCGGTTCGGCGCCGGGGGTGGCGACCACCAGCGCGGCCCGCGCCGCGACGGTCGAGAGCACCTCGGACGCGCCGGAGCCCAGCACCGGCACATCCGCGAACGCCCGCCCCAGCTCCTCCGCGGTCCGCTTCGCGCCGACGACGATGGCCCGCAGCCGCCGCGAGCCGCAGGTGTTGCACCGGAACGCGGTGTCCGCCACACCACACCAGCGGCACGTCGGGGGACGCGCGTCATTGCCGCTGGCAGGCAGGCCGAGTGGGCCGGCACAGCGACGACAGCGGGCCGGGCCACGGCACTGCTGGCAGGCGAGCGCCGGCACGTACCCGCCGCGCGGCACCTGCACCAGCACCGGCCGGCCGGCCCCGAGCGCGGCACGCGCGGCCTCGAACGCGACCGACGGGATGCGTGCCGCGCGGGCGGCCGGGTCGCGGGCGAGCTGCTGGTCGGTCTCGCCGAGCGAGATGATCCTCGGCGACGCCTTACGCAACTCGTCGCGGCTCGCGACGATCTCGGGGGCCCAGCCGGACTCGACGAGGAGCTGGGCCTCCGCGGTGCGGGCGAACCCGGCGACCACGAGCGACGCGCCGGAGCTGTGGGCACGCTGGATGAGCACGTCGCGCACGTGCGGATAGGGCGCGTGCGGGTCGGCGTGCAGGTCGTCGCCGTCGTCCCAGACCACGAACACGCCGGGCCGGTGCACGGGGGCGAACACGCTCGCGCGGGTGCCGACGACGACCCTGGCGCCGCCGCGCCGCACGGTCAGCCAGGCGCGGTACCGCTTGGCCGGCCCGGCGTCGGCCGACAGCGCGACCACGTTGTCCTCGCCGGCGAGCGCGACGCAGGCGGCGTGCACCCGCGCCACGTCGCGGTAGTCGGGGACGACGATGACCGCGCCACGGTCGCCGGCCGCGGCCGTGGTCGCCAGCTCGGCGAGCCGGGCGGGCCAGTCCTCACCGGGCAGGGCCTGCCAGACGGCGTGCGCGGGCCGGCCGTTCGCGATCGCGTCGACGAAGGCGGGGCCGCGCGGGTAGCGGGCCCAGCCCGCGGCGTCGGGCTTCTCGGGTCGCGCGGCCGGTTCCGGCGCCGGCTCGGCCTCGACCTTCGCGTGCCGGGGCGGGATCGCGAGCCGCAGGACGTCGGTCAACTGACCCGCGTACCGGTCGGCCACCGCACGCGCGAGCGCGGCGATCTCGGGCGCGAGCACCGGTTCCGGCGACACGACCTTGCCGAGGAACGCGAGCTTGCCGTCGTGGTCGGACTCGGCGACCCGCTCGAGGATGAACCCGTCGACCTGCTTGCCGGCGAACCGCATCCGCACCCGGCACCCCGGCACGGCCTGCTCGTCGAACTGCGCCGGTACGAGATAGTCGAACGGCCGGTCGAGATGGGCGAGCGGCACGTCGACGCACACCCGGGCGACGGGAAGCGTGGCCGCGGCCACGGACTCCCCTTTACGCACCTCGCGCCCGGTCATGGGGCTGGTCTACCAGAGCCCACCGTCAGTCCTGATCCTCGGGTCGAGCGCCGCGCGGCGGGTAGTAGGACGCGTACATGGCGGCGGTCGCGGCCCGCTCCGCAGGCGGGATCTCCTCGCGGATCTTGCGGTTCAGCCCCGCCGGGTAACCGGCCTTGACCAGCCGCCGCTCACACGCGTCCTCCATGAACGACAGCGAGAAGTAGATGCTCAGCAGGTAGCCGAGCGCCACCATCGACAGCCGCAGCGACAGCGGTCCCGGCACCAGCAACGCGAGCCACCACACGGAGAACTGCAGGAAGGCACGCGCGAAGTGCCGGAACACCCACGTCCGGCAGGTTAGGTCGAACAACACCCATTCGTGGTACGCGGCGGGCAGCGAACCGGCCACCGCGTACCACAGCCACCGGAACGGGTCAGGCGCCCGCAAGCGACTTGAGGTCGTCAGCGCGGTCGGTCCGCTCCCACGGCAGGTCCAGCTCGGGCCGGCCGAAGTGGCCGTACGCGGCGGTCTGCTTGTAGATCGGGCGGAGCAGGTCGAGGTCGCGGATGATCGCGGCCGGGCGCAGGTCGAAGACCTGGCTGATGGCCTGCTGGATCTTCGACGGGTCGACGGTCTCGGTGCCGAACGTCTCGACGAACAGGCCGACCGGGGCGGCCTTGCCGATCGCGTACGCGACCTGTACCTCGATGCGGGTCGCGAGGCCGGCGGCCACGGCGTTCTTGGCGACCCAGCGCATGGCGTACGCCGCGGAGCGGTCGACCTTCGACGGGTCCTTGCCGGAGAACGCGCCGCCACCGTGGCGGGCCATGCCGCCGTAGGTGTCGACGATGATCTTGCGGCCGGTCAGGCCGGCGTCACCCATGGGGCCACCGATGACGAAGCGGCCCGTCGGGTTGACCAGCAGCCGCACGTTGTCGGTGTCCAGGTCTAGCAAGCCGAGCTCGGGCAGCACCACCTGCTCGCGCACGTCGACGCCGAGCAGCTTCTCGAGGTCGACGCCCTCGGCGTGCTGCGAGGACACGACGACGGTGTCGACGCGGACGGCCTGGTCACCCGCGTACTCGATGGTGACCTGCGTCTTGCCGTCCGGGCGCAGGTAAGGAAGTTGGCCGTTCTTGCGGACCGCGGTCAGCCGCTTCGAAAGGCGGTGGGCCAGCGCGATCGGCAGCGGCATCAGCTCGGGCGTGTCGGTGCACGCGTAGCCGAACATCAGGCCCTGGTCGCCGGCGCCCTGCTTGGCGATCTCGTCTTCCTCGTTGTCGACCCGCTTCTCGTACGCGGTGTCCACACCCTGGGCGATGTCCGGCGACTGGGAGCCGAGCGCCACGTTGACGCCGCAGGAGTTGCCGTCGAAGCCCTTGGCCGACGAGTCGTAGCCGATCTCGAGGATCGTCTCGCGCACGAGCGCGGGGATGTCGGCGTACGCCTCGGTCGTCACCTCGCCAGCGACGTGGACCTGTCCGGTCGTCACGAGCGTCTCGACGGCGACGCGGGACTTGGGATCCTCGGACAGCAGCGCGTCCAGGACGGCGTCACTGATCGCGTCACAGATCTTGTCGGGATGCCCCTCAGTCACCGATTCGCTGGTAAACAGCCTGCTCGCGGACTCACTCACCACGTACCCACCCAATCTTCAACCGGTTACTTCCTCAAGCCTATGTACCACGTATCGAGCGCCACTCAGTTATGAATCAGCGAGACGACCGCATCCCATATTTCGGACGCCATGTACGCCTTGGAGCCCAACTCGATAGACCGTTCGGCCCCGTCGGATGACAACAGCCATCCGGCGTTGTCCTCCATCTCGAACGCCTTGCCCTCACCGACGGCGTTGACGACCAGCAGGTCACAGCCCTTGCGTTTCAGTTTCGCTCGAGCGTGTTCCAGCACGTCAGCGCCATTGTCTCCAGTCTCCGCCGCGAACCCCACCAGTATTTGTCCCGGCTTGCGGACGTTGACGAGCTCAGCGAGAACGTCGGGGTTGCGGGTAAGCGCGACCGGATCGGGGTCCCGGTCGGTCTTCTTGATCTTGTAGTCGACCCGGTCGGTCGGCCGGAAGTCGGCGACCGCGGCGGCCATCACGACGATGTCCGCGCCGGGGGCGACCGCGTGCATGGCGTCGCGCAGCTCCAGCGCGGTGCCGACGCGCACCACCTCGGCGCCGGCCGGCGCCGGCAGCGCCACGGTGTGGGCGGACACCAGCGTGACGTGCGCGCCGCGTTGCGCGGCGGTCCTGGCCAGCGCGTAGCCCTGCTTGCCGGACGAGCGGTTGCCCAGGTAGCGGACGGGGTCGAGCGGTTCCCGAGTGCCGCCCGCGGACACCACGACCCGCAGCCCGGCCAGGTCCCGCGGCAGCGCGTCCGGCCTGCGCAGGAGGAGGCGGGCCAGGTCGACCAGCTCGAACGGGTCCGCGAGGCGGCCCTTGCCGGTGTCGGCGCCGGTGAGCCGGCCGCTGGCCGGTTCGGTGACGACGACCCCCCGCGCGCGCAACGTGGCCACGTTGTCGCGGGTGGCGGGGTGCTCCCACATCTCCGTGTGCATGGCCGGCGCCATCATGATCGGGCAGCGCGCGGTCAGCAGGGTGTTGGTGAGCAGGTCGTCCGCGATCCCGTGCGCGGCCTTGGCCAGCAGGTTCGCGGTCGCGGGCACGACAAGCACCAGGTCGGCGTCCTTGCCGATGCGGACGTGCGGCACCTCGGGCACGTCATCGAACACCCCGGTGTGCACCGGCTGTCCGGACAACGCCTCGAACGTCGCGGCGCCGACGAAGCGCAGCGCCGCCTCGGTGGGCACGACCAGGACCGAGTGACCGGACTCGGTCAGTTGCCGAAGGACCTCGCACGCCTTGTAGGCGGCGATCCCGCCGCCCACGCCGAGTACGACGCGGGGACGGCGATCCTGGTCGGTCACTCGCCTTCGGTGTGCTCGAGAAGGCCGGCGTGGATCTCGCGGAGCGCGATGGACAGCGGCTTCTCCCGAGGGCCCGGCTCGACGAGCGGGCCGACGTACTCCAGCAGGCCCTCGCCGAGCTGCGCGTAGTAGTCGTTGATCTGACGGGCGCGCTTGGCCGCGTAGATCACCAGGGCGTACTTCGAACTGACCTTGTCGAGCAGGTCGTCGATCGGGGGGTTGGTGATGCCTTCGAGCTGGGGGCTCGTCGGGTCACCCAGTGCGCCCAACTCGGTGGGGGTGATCACTCGTGTTTCTCCAGGTAGTTGGAGGGTTTGTCAAGTACCAAGCTTAGCAACTCCGCCGCGGTGGTCCGCAGGTCGGTGTTGACGACGACCGTGTCGAACTCTTCCTGGGCCGCCAACTCCTCCTTCGCGGTCTGCAACCGGCGCGCCACCACGTCGGGCGACTCGGTGCCACGGCCGACCAGCCGCTCCACCAGATCCTCCCAGCTCGGCGGCGAGAGGAACACCAGGAACGCCTCCGGCATGGTCTCCCGCAGCGCACGCGCGCCCTGCAGGTCGACCTCGACCAGTGCTGGCTCACCTGCGGAAAGACGTTCTTCGATCGGTGCGCGCAGGGTGCCGGACCGGTGCGTGCCCCGGTGGATGTCAGCCCACTCGAGAAGTTCGTCGTTCTTGATCATCCGGTCGAACTCGGCAGCCGAGACGAACCGGTAGTCGACGCCGTCGCGCTCACCTGGCCGCTGTTCGCGGGTGGTGGCCGAGACACTGAACCAGAGCTCCGGGTACAGGTCTCGAAGCACGTGGACGACGCTGCTCTTACCGACGCCGGAGGGGCCGGCTAGAACAACTAGCCGGCCCCTCCGGATGTCGTGCTGTACGCGAGTCACTCGCCGCTGAACTCGGCGAGCAACGCCTTGCGCTGGCGGTCGCCGAGACCGCGCAGACGGCGGCTTGGCGCGATCTCAAGGCGCTCGATGATCTGCTGGGCACGCACCTTGCCGACGCCCGGGAGGGCCTCGAGCAGTGCGGTGACCTTCATCTTGCCCAGGACCTCGTCATTCTCAGCCTGAGTGAGCACATCCTTGAGGGTGGTGCCGCCTCGCTTGAGGCGCTCCTTGAGCTCAGCTCGGGCGCGACGGGCGGCAGCCGCCTTCTCCAGCGCTGCGGCCCGCTGCTCCTCGGTCAGCTGGGGAAGGGCCACGATTTCCTCCGGGGGGTGGGGTTTTCTGCGGATCGGTGTCGCGACGTTACCGAGGTCCGCCTTGTCATGACAACGCGGGTCCACCTTAGTGCGGTGGACAGTGCGCGATAGAGCATAGATCAACTCTGTGTAGCGAACACCCCCGGACCAGCGGTAACACCTTCCGGCTGGGGGCCTCGGAGACCTTACTCCCACCCCGCGCGAAGCGCTTCGACGTGGTATTGCGAATGCCGGTAACGCATGAAAGGACCCCTCCGGCCGCCGAGCGTCCCGAAGGGGTCCTTCCTGCCGGTCAGACGGTGTGCGCGGCCCCCAGCGAGTCCCGCACGCGCAGGGCCTCGGCGCGCAGGGTGGCGACGTCCGGGCCGTGCCGCAGGATGTCCCGCGACGACGCGGGCAGCACGTGCTTGAGGCTTGTCCCGAACACCGACCGCAGGTCGGCGAGACCCGCGCCCTGCGCCCCGAAACCGGGGGCCAGAATGGTCCCGTTGAGCCGGGACAGGTCCAGCTCGGTGCGCCCCACGGTCGCGCCGATGACGAGGCCGACGTGCCCGAGCGGGCTCGCGCCCGCGTTCCTGGCCGCCGCCTCGTCCACCATCGTCTGCGCGACCGTCGTGCCGGCCGCGTCGGCCCGCTGCACCGAGGCGCCCTCCTTGTTCGACGTCAGCGCCAGCACGAACACGCCACGGCCGGTGCGCTCCGCGAGGTCCAGCGCCGGGTCGAGCGAGCCGAACCCGAGGAACGGCGACAACGTGACCGCGTCGGCCGCGAGCGGCGAGCCCTCGCCGAGGTACGCGGCGGCGTAGGCGGCCATCGTGGAGCCGATGTCGCCCCGCTTGACGTCCAGCAGCACCAGCGCGCCCCGCGCCCGGCACGCGGCGATCAGGCGCTCCAGCACGGCCACCCCGGCGGACCCGTGCGCCTCGAAGAACGCCGACTGCGGCTTCACGACCGCGACCTCGCCCGCGAACGCCTCGACGCACGTGTCCGCGAAGCGCGCGAGGCCCGCCGCGTTCACCGGCAGACCCCACGCGTCGAGCAGTGCGGGGTGCGGGTCGATGCCGACGCACAGCGGCCCCCGCAGCGACACCGCGGTCGTCAGCCGCGCTCCAAAGGGCGCCCTCATCGCTGGCTCCGCAGCGTCGCCTGCAGCGACTGGAGCGACTCGACCCCGATGTCCTGCCGGATCAGCGCCTCGATGCCGTGCACGGCCGCGCCGGCGCCCTGGATGGTCGTCACGCACGGGATGTCCCGCGACACGGCGGCCGTGCGGATCTCGTAGCCGTCGACCCGCGGCCCCGGGTTGCCGTACGGGGTGTTGATCACCATGTCGACGCCCCCGCTCTTGATGATGTCCACGATGTTCTGCTCCCCGTCCGCCCCCGGCTCGAAGTGCTTGCGCACCTCGGTGCACGGGATCCCGTTGCGCCGCAACACTTCTGCCGTGCCGGCGGTGGCCAGCACCTCGAACCCGAGGTCGGCGAGCCGCTTCACCGGGAACACCATCGCGCGCTTGTCCCGGTTCGCGACCGACACGAACACCCGGCCCGATGTCGGCAGCGAGCCGTAGGACGCGGTCTGGGACTTGGCGAACGCCTTGCCGAACGACGCGTCCACCCCCATCACCTCGCCGGTCGACTTCATCTCCGGGCCGAGCAGCGAGTCGACGCCGAGTCCCTCCGGGGTGCGGAACCGGTGGAACGGCAGGACCGCCTCCTTCACCGACACCGGAGAGGACGGCGGCAGGTCGGCGCCGTCGCCCGTCGGCGGGAGCAGGCCCTCGTCGCGCAGCTCGGCGATCGTCGCGCCGAGCATGATCCGCGCGGCCGCCTTGGCGAGCGGTGTCGCGGTCGCCTTCGAGACGAACGGCACGGTCCGCGACGCGCGCGGGTTCGCCTCGAGGACGTACAGCACGTCGTCCTTCAACGCGTACTGGACATTGAGGAGCCCACGCACGCCGATGCCCTTCGCGATAAGCTCGGTGGACCGGCGGATCGCCGCGAGATCGGTGCGCCCCAACGTGATCGGGGGCAGCGCGCAGGACGAGTCGCCGGAGTGGATGCCCGCCTCCTCGATGTGTTCCATCACGCCGCCGAGGAAGACGTCGCCGCCGTCGCACAGCGCGTCGACGTCGATCTCGATGGCGTCGTCGAGAAAACGGTCCACGAGCACCGGATGCTCCGGCGTGACCTCGGTGGCACGCTCGATGTAGCCGGCGAGTGTCGCCTCGTCGTACACGATCTCCATGCCCCGTCCACCGAGCACATAGGACGGTCGCACGAGGACCGGGTAGCCGATCTCGTCGGCGATCCGCTTGGCCGCGGTGAACGACGTCGCGGTGCCGTAGCGCGGCGCGGGCAGCCCGGCGTTGGTCAGCACCTCGCCGAACGCGCCACGGTCCTCGGCGAGGTGGATCGCCTCCGGCGGGGTGCCCACGATCGGCACCCCGGCGTCCGCGAGCCGGCGCGCGAGACCGAGCGGGGTCTGCCCGCCGAGCTGGACGATGACGCCGACGACCGTGCCGGACTGCCGCTCGGAGTGCACTACCTCCAGCACGTCCTCGAACGTCAGCGGCTCGAAGTACAGCCGGTCGGAGGTGTCGTAGTCGGTCGACACGGTCTCCGGGTTACAGTTGATCATGACCGTCTCGAACCCGGCGCCGCGCAGCGCCATGGCCGCGTGCACGCACGAGTAGTCGAACTCGATGCCCTGCCCGATCCGGTTCGGCCCGGAGCCCAGGATCAGCACCTTCGGCTTGTCGCGCTGCTCGGCGACCTCCGACTCGGCGTCGGGGTCCAGCTCGTAGGCCGAGTAGTGGTAGGGCGTGAACGCGGCAAACTCGGCCGCGCAGGTGTCGACCGTCTTGAAGACCGGGCGGATGCCGAGCCGGTGCCGCAGCGTCCGCACGCCGTCCTCCCCGGCCAGCTCGGGCCGCAGCGCGGCAACCTGGCGGTCGGAGAAGCCGGACCGCTTCGCGCGGCGCAGCAGCGCCTCGTCCAGCACCGGCGCGTCGCTGACCTCGGCACGCAGCTCCACGAGCGAAAGAACCTGGTCGACGAACCACGGGTCCATGCCGGACGCGGCGGACACCTCCGCCACGCTCATGCCGAGGCGCAGCGCGCGCTCCACCGTGTACAGCCTGCCGTCGTGCGGCACCCGCAGCGCCTCGGTGAGCGACTCGACGGTCATCGGGTCCGGGTCCGGCGTGGTCCAGAAGCCGGCGGCCTTGGTCTCCATCGAGCGCAGCGCCTTGCCGAGCGCCTCGACGAAGTTGCGACCGATCGACATGGCCTCGCCGACCGACTTCATGGTGGTGGTCAGCGTCGGATCGGCGCCGGGGAACTTCTCGAAGGCGAACCTCGGCACCTTCACCACGACGTAGTCCAGCGTCGGCTCGAAGCTCGCGGGCGTCTCGCCGGTGATGTCGTTGCGGATCTCGTCGAGCGTGTAGCCGATGGCGAGCTTCGCGGCGATCTTGGCGATCGGGAAGCCGGTCGCCTTCGACGCCAGCGCGCTCGACCGCGACACCCGGGGGTTCATCTCGATGACGACCAGCCGGCCGGTCCCCGGGTGCACCGCGAACTGGATGTTGCAGCCGCCGGTGTCGACGCCGACCGCGCGCAGCACGTCGATGCCGACGTCGCGCATGTGCTGGTACTCGCGGTCGGTGAGCGTCATCGCGGGCGCGACGGTCACCGAGTCGCCGGTGTGCACGCCCATCGGGTCGATGTTCTCGATCGAGCAGATGACCACGACGTTGTCCGCGCGGTCGCGCATCAGCTCGAGCTCGTACTCCTTCCAGCCGAGCACGCTCTCCTCGATCAGCACCTCGGACACCGGGCTCTCCGCCAGCCCCGACGAGGCCATCCGGTCGAGCTCCTCCTTGGTGTGCGCGAGGCCGGAGCCGAGCCCGCCCATGGTGAACGACGGCCGAATGACGACCGGCAGGCCGAGGTCGTCGACCGCGGCGCGGACCTCGTCCATCGAGTGGCACACGGCGCTGCGTGGTGTCTCCGCGCCGACCTGGGCGCAGATGTCCTTGAACCGCTGGCGGTCCTCACCGCGCTGGATGGCCTCGAAGTCGGCGCCGATCAGCTCGACGTGGTAGCGCTCCAGCACGCCGCGCTCGTGCAGCGCGACCGCGGTGTACAACGCGGTCTGGCCGCCGAGGGTCGCGAGCAGCGCGTCCGGCCGCTCGATCGCGATGACCTTCTCGACGAACTCGGCGTTGATCGGCTCGATGTAGGTGGCGTCCGCGAACTCCGGGTCGGTCATGATCGTCGCCGGGTTCGAGTTGACGAGGCTGACCCGCAGGCCCTCCTCGCGCAGCACCCGGCACGCCTGCGTGCCCGAGTAGTCGAACTCGCACGCCTGGCCGATGACGATCGGGCCGGACCCGATCACCATGACGTGCTTGATGTCGTCCCGCTTAGGCACTTCTCGCCTCCATAAGACCGACGAAGTCGTCGAACAGTGGGGCGGCGTCGTGCGGGCCGGCCGCCGCCTCCGGGTGGTACTGCACGGAGAACGCCGGCACGTCCAGGGCGCGGACGCCCTCGACACAGCCGTCGTTCGGGCAGTAATGGCTGATCACGGCGCCACCGAACGGGGTGTCGAACCGCTGGCCGGGCTCCCCCGCCAGCGCGAAACCGTGGTTCTGCGCGGTGATCGCGACCCGGCCGGTGGCCACGTCGATCACCGGGATGTTGATGCCGCGGTGGCCGTAGCGCAGCTTGTAGGTGCCCCGACCCAGCGCGCGGCCGAGGATCTGGTGGCCGAAGCAGATGCCGAACAGCGGGATCCGGCGCTCCAGCACGCCCTGCGCGAGCGCGACCGGGCCGTCCGCGGTCGCGGGGTCGCCGGGACCGTTCGCGAGGAACACGCCGTCCGGCTCCAGCGCGAGGACGTCGTCGATGGTGGCGGTCACCGGCAGGACGTGGGTCTCGATGCCGCGCTGAGCCATCATCCGCGGCGTGTTGGTCTTGATGCCGAGGTCCAGCGCGACGACCCGGAACCGCTTGTCGCCGTCGGCCGGCACGACGTAGGGCTGCCGCGCCGTCACCTCGCCGGCCAGGTCCGCGCCGACCATCCCCGGGCTCGCGAGCACCCGCTCGACCAGCTCGCCCGCGTCGGCCAGCGCGTCGCCGGAGAAGACGCCGCCACGCATGGCGCCCCGCTCGCGGAGGTGTCTGGTCAACGTGCGGGTGTCGATACCGGAGATGCCGACGACGCCCTGCTCGACGAGCGCGTCGGGAAGCGGCCGCCGCGACCGCCAGTTCGACGGGGTCCGCGCCGGGTCGCGCACGACGTAGCCGGCGACCCAGATCCGGCCGGACTCGTCGTCCTCGTCGTTCCAGCCGGTGTTGCCGATCTGCGGGGCGGTCGCCACCACGATCTGCCGGTGGTAGGACGGGTCGGTCAGGGTCTCCTGGTAACCGGTCATCCCGGTGCAGAAGACGACCTCGCCGAGGGTGGCGCCGGTCGCGCCGAACGCCTCACCCCGGAACACCCTGCCGTCCTCGAGTACCAGTGCAGCTGGACTCATCGCCGTACCTCTCCGTCGTGTGCGGTGACCTTGCCGCGCAGCAGTGTCATGACCACCCGGCCGGGTAGCTCCATGCCCTCGTACGGTGTGTTGCCGGCGATGCTGGCCAGCTCAGTGCCGCGCACCGTCCACGTCGTGTCGGGGTCCACGAGCGTGAGGGTCGCCGGCTCGCCGACCTCGAGCGGCCTGCCCTGGTCGGGCAGGCCGGCGATCTCGGCCGGCCGTTCGCTCATCACCCTGGCCACCTCGCGCCACGTCAACAGGTTCGTCTCGACCATGGTGCGCACCACGACCGAGAAGGCGGTCTGCAACCCCAGCATGCCCGGCCGCGCCGCCGACCACTCGCAGTCCTTGTCCTGACTGGCGTGTGGCGCGTGGTCGGTGGCCACGCAGTCCAGCACCCCCTTGGCCAGCGCGGTGCGCAGCGCCTTGACGTCCGTCGCGGACCGCAGCGGCGGGTTCACCTTGTTGACCGGGTCGTAGGTGGCCAGCCTGCTGTCGTCCAGCAGCAGGTGGTGCGGGGTGACCTCGGCGGTCACCGAGATGCCCTTGTCCTTCGCCCACCCGATGATGTCCGCCGCGCCCGCCGTCGACACGTGGCAGACGTGCAGCCGCGCGGCGATGAACTCGGCCATCAGGCAGTCGCGGGCGATGATCGACTCCTCGGCGAACGACGGCCAGCCCGCCAGCCCCAGCCGGTCGGCCATCGCCCCCTCGTCGGCCTGCGCGCCGACGGTCAACCTCGGCTCCTCGGCGTGCTGGGCGATGACCGCGCCCAGCGCGGTGGAGTACTCCAGCGCCCGGCGCATCAGCAGCGGATCCGCCACGCACACGCCGTCGTCGGAGAACATCCGGACCTTCGCGAGCGACCGCGCCATCGTGCCCATCTCGGCGAGCTTCGCACCGCCGAGCCCGACCGTGACCGCGCCGACCGGGTGCACGTCGACGAGGCCGACCTCCCGGCCGCGCCGCCACACGTGCTCGACCACCACCGCGTTGTCGGCGACCGGGTCGGTGTTGGCCATGGCGAACACGGCGGTGTAGCCGCCGAGTGCCGCGGCCCGCGAACCCGTCTCGATGGTCTCGGTGTCCTCGCGACCCGGCTCACGCAGGTGCGTGTGCAGGTCGACGAACCCGGGCAGCGCGATGAGCCCGCCGGCGTCCACGACCGCCGCGCCGTCGGTGTCCACATCGGACCCGAGGCCCGCGAGCACGCCGTCGCGCACCAGCAGGTCGGTCGGCTCACCCTCTCCGTACGGCCGGACCCCGCGCAGTACCAGGGGTTTCAAGAGATCTCCTCTTCATGGGCGAGCAGGTGGTAGAGCACCGCCATGCGGACGTGGACGCCGTTGGTCACCTGCTGGGTGATCGCCGCGCGGGGCGAGTCGGCGACCGCGGCGGCGATCTCCATGCCGCGCAGCATCGGGCCGGGGTGCAGCACCACGGCGTGCTCCGGCAGGACACCCAGACGGGCCTCGCTCATCCCGTAGCTGATCGAGTACTCGCGGGCCGACGGGAAGAACCCGCCGTGCATCCGCTCGGCCTGCACCCGCAGCAGCATGACCGCGTCGAGGCTGGGCAGCTCCGCGTCGAGCGTGTGCGAGACGGTCACCGGCCAGCGGTCCGCGTAGGTGGGCAGCAGCGTTGGCGGGGCGACCAGCACGACGTCCACGCCGAGCGTGGCGAGCAGGTGGACGTTGGACCTGGCGACCCTGCTGTGCAGCACGTCGCCGACGATCGCGATCCGCCGCCCGGCCAGCTCGCCGAGCCGTTCCCGCAGCGTGGCCGCGTCGAGCAGCGCCTGGGTGGGGTGCTCGTGCGTGCCGTCGCCCGCGTTGACCACCGACGTGCCGGCATCGGCGAGCCAGCCGGCGAGCCGGTGGGCGGCGCCAGAGGCCGGGTGCCGGATGATCACGCAGTCGGCGCCTGCCGCGGCGAGCGTCTGCGCGGTGTCACGAAGGGACTCCCCCTTGCCGACGCTGCTGCCGCTCGCGGACACGTTGACCACGTCGGCGCTCATCCACTTGCCGGCGATCTCGAACGAGACCCTGGTGCGGGTGGAGCTCTCGTAGAACATCGTGATCACGGTGCGGCCGCGCAGCGTCGGCAGCTTCTTCACCTCGCGGCCGAGCAGCGTCTGCTTGAGCCCGGCCGCGGTGTCGAGCACGGCGGTCGCCGTCGCGGCGCTCATGCCCTCGGTGGCGAGCAAATGCTTCACGATGAAGCCTCCCGCCGGTCCAGGACCACGGCGTCGCGGTCGTCGGTCTCGGTGAGCAGGACGTGGACCTCCTCGGTGCGCGACGTCGGCACGTTCTTGCCGACGTAGTCCGCGCGGATGGGCAGCTCGCGGTGGCCGCGGTCGACGAGCACCGCGAGCTGGACCGCGCGTGCGCGGCCGGCGTCGCGGAGCGCGTCGAGCGCGGCGCGGATCGTGCGGCCGGAGTAGAGGACGTCGTCGACGAGGATCACGACCCGGTCGTCGACGCCGCCGGGCGGCAGGGCGGTCTCGCCGAGCGGCCGGGTGGGTTTGCGACGGAGATCGTCGCGGTACAACGTGACGTCGAGCACACCGGTGGGGACGTCGATGCCGGAGAAGTCGGCGATGCGGGCGGCCAGTCGGGCGGCCAGCGGCGCACCCCGGGTGGGGATGCCGAGAAGAACGACCGCGGTGGCGTCGGCGGTGCCGAGCGCGGTGCGCTCGATCACCTGATGCGCCATTCGGGCGATCGTGCGTGCGACGTCGCCGGCAGACAGCAGCTCACGCCGCTCAGCCGGTTCCGCCGCACCGCTGTTGTGCGGTGCCACGGGGTGACCTCCTTCCCCGCCTCACTGGACGGGTCCTTAAAGGACGTCTAGCTGCGCGCCCACTTCGAGCGCTGTAGCACCGTATCAGGCCCCACGGATCCACCAACCGGGTGGCAAACCGCCATTTCCTCCGACGTCGTCGACAGATCAGCTTGACCTGGTGACAACTGTGGGTAACCATTACTCTGCGTGTCGATTTGCGGCTACCCGCGGCATCCACTTTGACCGGCCGTCGGGGCGAATGAATGGAGAATCGCCATATGGGCGACTACGCCAAGGCGCTAGGGAGCAAGCTCCGCGGCATCCGCCAGCAGCAGGGCCTGTCCCTGCACGGCGTCGAGCAGAAGTCCGGCGGCCGCTGGAAGGCGGTCGTGGTCGGCTCGTACGAGCGGGGCGACCGCGCGGTGACCGTGCAGAAGCTGGCCGAGCTGGCCGACTTCTACGGGGTTCCCGTCGTCGAGCTTCTTCCGGAGGGCCGCGTGCCCTCCGGCGCCGAACCGGCGACCAAGATCGTGATCAACTTGGAGCGGCTACAGCAGCTCCCGGCGGAGAAGGTGGGCCCGCTGGCCCGCTACGCCGCCACCATCCAGAGCCAGCGCGGAGACTACAACGGCAAGGTTCTGTCGATCCGGACCGAGGACCTGCGCTCGCTGGCGATCATCTATGACATGACGCCCGGCGAGCTCACCGAGCAGCTCATCGACTGGGGGGTGCTGCCGCCGGAGGCGCGTCCTTCCAAGGAGGACTGAGCGAGTTTCGGGTGCGGACACCTGGACCCGCATGAGGCAGAACCGGCCGAGGGATCGGGAGAGCGGCCGGCCATGCGCGTGAGGGTCCACCCCCCGCAGATCGACCCGCACTCAGACTGCCGGCCGCGGTTCCCGTTCGTTGGGGACTGCGGCCCTTCACATGGCGCTATCGACGGTCGGACCGACTCGTCGACCGATTGCGCTGAGTCGCGATCATGACGGTGCACGTGCGCGCGAAGAACCACGCGAACGGCGCAGCACGCTAGCCCGATCGAGTCCGCGTCGTATCAGAAAGTGCCCGCCCCGCAAGGCATGTCAACGAGCGGCGGCAACCGGTTCGGCGACCGGCGCCACCCGGCGAGACCGAACCCGGGACACCGCGACGCCGGCCAGGCACAACGCCCCACCGAGGAACGTCATCCACCCGGGGACCTCACCCAGTACCACCCAGGACATGCAGATCACCAGCGCCGGCACCACGTACGTCGTGGCGCCCATCTGCGCGGCGGAGGTCCGTGCCAGCGCGTAGGCCCACGTGGTGAAGGCCAACCCGGTCGGGAACACCCCGAGGTACACCACGTTCAGCGTCGCGGACAGCGGCGCGCTGCCGAGCTGGGACACCAGCTGCCCGGCGAAGGGCAGGCACGCCGCCGTCCCGACCAGACAGCCGAACGTGGTGATCTGTAAGGCGGACCCGTGGCGCAGCGCCGGCTTCTGACACACCACCCCGACGGCGTAGGTGGCCGCGGCGACCACGCACAACAGCACCCCGAGCACGGAGGCGTGCCCGCCGCCGGACATCGAGAACCCCACCACCACGGCGCCGGAGAACGACACGGCGATCCCGGCGAGCACCCTCGGCCGGAAGCCCTCCTTGAGCAGCCACCCGCTGAGCAACGCGATCAGCACCGGCCCGACGTTCACCACCATCGCGGCGGTCCCCGCGTCGACCTCCTGCTCGCCCCAGTTCAAGGCGACCATGTACGCGCCGAACCACAGCACGCCGGACGCGACGATGCCCGGCCACGCGGCCTTCGGCGGCCACCCCTCGCGGCGCAGCAGCAAGAAGGCCACGAGCACGACGGAACCGGTGAACAGCCTGCCGAGCGCCAGCGCCCCCGGCGAGTAATGCGCACCGGCGCTGCGGATCGCCACGAAGGCGGACGCCCACAGCAACACGGTGACGGCGGCGGCGAGCAGGCTGCGGCGATCGGTCATGGCGCCAACATAGAGTCGGCCACCGACAATCTCGCGCGAGTTTCGGACGCGCTGTTAGCGGGTGGCCCGTAGCTGGTCCGCGATCGTCGCCAGCCGGCCGAGCACGCCGTTCACGAACCGCGGCGAGTCGTCCGTGGACAGGGAGCTTGCGAGCTGCACGGCCTCGTCGATCGCGACGGCATCGGGCACGTCGTCGGCCCACAGCAGCTCGTACACACCGAGCCGCAGCACCGCGAGGTCGACGAACGGCATCCGGTCGAGGGTCCAGCCCTCGGCGTGCTCGGTGAGCAGCTCGTCGATCCGCTCGCGGTTCGCCACGACGCCCTCGATGAGCGCGGTCGCGTAGTCGTTCGGCGGCGGGTGCTCCGCCTCCGAGGTGCGCTCGGCGTGCAGCGTCACCGGGTCGGCGTCTCGCAACGCCGCCGCGTAGAGGACATCGACCGCGCGCTTCCGAGCTTTGCTGCGCGCGCCCATCCTAGGAGTTGACTCGGCCGAGATAGCGACCATCGCGGGTGTCCACCTTGACCTTCTCGCCGGTCGACAGGAACAGCGGCACCTGGATCTCGGCGCCGGTCTCCAGCGTCGCGGGCTTGGTGCCACCGGTGGACCGGTCACCCTGCAGGCCGGGGTCGGTCTGCTGGATGATCAGCTCGACCGACACGGGCAGCTCGATGAACAACGGCGCGCCCTCGTGCGTCGCGACCACCGCGGTGTGGTTCTCCAACAGGAACCGCGCGTTGTCCGACACGACCTCGCCGTCGATGTGGATCTGCTCGTAGGTGGTGCCGTCCATGAAGACGAACTGCGCGCCGTCCTGGTACAGGTACGTCATCTCGCGCCGGTCGACGGTGGCCGTGTCCACCTTGATGCCGGCGTTGAACGTCTTGTCCACCACCTTGCCGGTGAGCACGTGCTTGAGCTTGGTGCGCACGAACGCCGGACCCTTGCCTGGCTTGACGTGCTGGAACTCAACAACGGTCCAGAGCTGGCCCTCGAGGTTGAGCACCAGGCCGTTCTTCAGGTCGTTCGTGGATGCCACGGGGTCGTTCTCTCCTAGTCGGATCGTCTACACGACAACGAGCTGTTTGGTCGTCAGCGTGAGAAGTTCAGGATCGCCGTCCCGTACGACGAGCGTGTCCTCGATGCGGACACCGCCCTTGCCGGCCAGGTACACACCCGGCTCCACGGTGACTGCCATGCCGGCGGAGAGTCTACCTTCACCCGTCTTGGCCAGGGCCGGGGCCTCGTGGATCTCGAGTCCGACCCCGTGTCCGAGCCCGTGCAGGAACTCGTCGCCGCGGCCGGCCGCCTCGACGACCCCGCGCGCTGCGGCGTCCACGTCCCGCACCGCGGCGCCGGGCCGCAACGCCGCCCGGCCTGCCGCCTGCGCGGCCGCGACGAGGTCGTACACCTCGCGCTGCCAGTCCGATGGCGCGCCGAGCACGAACGTGCGTGTCATGTCCGAGTGGTAGCCGTCGACGAGCGCGCCGAAGTCCAGCTTGACCAGGTCGCCGCGCGTGAGCACCGCGTCGGTGGGCCGGTGGTGCGGCACCGCCGAGTTCGCGCCGGTCGCCACGATCGACTCGAACGACGGGCCGGCCGCGCCGTGGTCGAGCATGCGGCTCTCCAACTCGCGGGCGACCTCGCGCTCGGTCCGGCCGGCACGCAGCCCGCCGTGCTCGATCAGGTCGGCGAGCGCCCGGTCGGCCGCCGCGCACGCCATCCGCAGCGCCTCGACCTCGTCGTCGTCCTTGACGACGCGCAGCTCCTCGACGAGGCCCGCGGCACGCACCAGCTCGACGTCCGTCGCCGCGGCCGTGTAGTCGTCCAGCTCGTCGACGGTCACCCGGTGGCTCTCGAAACCCGTGCGGCCGTACCGCTTCTCGCCGGCGAGCTTCGCGATGGCCGGCGCGCACTGCCGCTCGTTGAGCAGGTCGAGGTCAGGCACCTGGCGCGCGGACTGGGTGACGTAGCGGCCGTCGGTGCAGAACACCGTGCCGTCGTCGGAGTCGTTGCCGGCGCCGACCAGTAGCGCGGCGTTCGAGCCGGTGAACCCGGTCAGGTACCGCACGTTGCGCAGGTCGACCACGAGCAGGGCGTCCAGTTCACGTTCCCGCAGGCGGGAACGCAGCGCCGCGCGGCGGCGCAGATGCGTCTCGGGCATGCCCCGACCCTAGTGGGCTTAGGGTGTCAGGATGAGAACGTGGCTGTTGCGCGGAGCGGCGCTCGCCGTGGTGCACGCCGTGGCGGAGACCGCGCGCGCCGACTTCGGTGTGCACCACCCGACCTCCCGGACCCTGTTCGAGGCGCTCATGCTCGGCGTGCTCGTCGGCGTCGCGGCGGTGTGGGGCGCGGTCGACCGGTGGCGGGGCCTCCCGGACGCCGGCAGAACGTGGCTGATCGCGTCGTTGGTGGCGGGCTGGGGCGCCGCCGTGCTCGGCGTCATCGGCAAGTCGATCTTCGTGGACCAGACCGGCGTGGCCGACCTGGGCGGCGCGTTGACCGGCGGCGCCGCGTTCACCGCGCTGCTGGTCCTCGTGCCGGCGGCCATCGGGTTGCTGGCGGGTCGCTGGATCCGGGCGTCGCGCACCGAGTCCCACATCGAGGAAGACGAAGAGGAAGAGGACGCTCAGCGCGGTGGGCCGACGAGGTCCAGACCGCGTTCGTAGCCGTCCCACTCCTGTTGGCCGATGGCCGCCACGGCCGACGAGTTCTGCGTCGCGACCTCCGGTGAGCCGAGGAGCCACAGGCGGTCATCCAGCAGGAACGCCGTGCCACGGCCGGGCGCCTGCCGCGCCGGCACCCCGGCGGTGACGTGCGCGGCGACCGTCACCTTGTCCAGCGCCGCCGGCCGGCGCGCGAGGATCCGCACCGCGATCTTCTCGGCCACCGAACGGCGGTCGAACCGCACGAGCTGACCGCCGACCACGAGATCGATCGTGCGGTTCGGCGACGGCACGGCGAACCCGTCCAGCGCGAGCACCGCCCGCGCCGGTTCCTTGCACGCGTCGAAGTCGACCACGTCGAGACCGAAGTGCCGCAGGTCCGACGGCCCGGCCGGCGCCTCCCGGCTGGCCCGCACGAGATCGATGGCCACCCGGCCGCACGGGTTGTCGAGCGACACCACCGCGTGTCCGTCCGGCCTGCGCACGAGCCCCGGTCCCTCGCGCCACGGCCCCGCCACCAGCAGCGGCTTGTACGGCTGGAAGCGGAAACCAGAGTCCCAGAAGGTGATCGTGGTGCCGTCGCGGGTCTCGTGGGCGATGGCGAACGAGGCGAGCGCGTCGACCCACATCCAGTCGGCGCTGAACGCGTCGACGATCGAGCGGAACCGGGCACTGGTGTCTGGCACCGGACGGAACCCGGCCGGGCTGAGCGCCTCCACGTCGCGGCTGAACGCCGGGTCCGGTGAGCGCAGCACGAACTGGCCCGCGCCGTTGTGGCCGGTGTCCTGGCCGGTGGTGTCGGTGAACATCAGGTAGAAGTGGCCGGCGAGGTAGACCACGGACGGCTGCCCGACGCCGTAGGTGTTGTCCCGGTTGACGTCGCGTGCCGCGGTGAGCAGCGGCCGGCCGCTGTTCGCCCTGGCCCACACGCGGCCGTCGGTGCTGGTGGCGAGGCCGATCGCGTTGCCGTGGGCGTGGTCGCCCGCCGCGCCCGTGTAGTACATGTAGTAGGTGCCGCCGACCTTGATCACCGACGGGTCGCAGGTGTGCACGGCGTCGAACCGGGTCGCGCCGCCGGAGAACACCGGTGTGCCGCCTCGGCCGTCCGGGCCGGTGAACGGGCCGTCCATCGACTGCGACTCGGCGAGCAGGATGTCGTCGCCGGGCGGGTTCGCGATGCCCAACTGGCTGCACCACCACATCCGGTAGCGCCCGCTGTCCAGCAGCACCGACGGGGCGTAGTTGTAGGGCGCGTCCCCGCCGCCCGCCGCGATCACCCCGGAGCTCTGCCGGCCGGAGTAGGTCGTCAGCTCGACGGGTTTCCGGTCGCTCGGCGCGGGTGGCTTGGGCAGCGCCGACGACGGTTGGGCCGCGTCCGGCGCGCCGATGACCGGTCCGGTGCCGCTGGCCTGCGGCTCCGCCTCGCTGGCCGTGCAACCGGCGACGAGCACCATCATCAGAACGAGTGAGGCCGCAGCGCAGCGTCTTCGACGGTGCGTGACGCGCATCGTGGAAGACCTCCGTAAGTTGCCCCGACTCAACCCAGGACAGTGTAGAGATCGCACCGTAGAGATCACACCGCGTACACGGGAGCATTCACGAACGGGTGGTCGCAACAAGTTCTACTTCGAACCCGTCGGCGTTCTCCAGATAGGCCGCGTAGTGGTCCGGGCCGCCGGCGTGCGGATGCCGGTCGGCGAACATGAGCTGCCAGCCGTGGTCCGCCGCCGACGCGGTGATCCGGTCCACCTCCGCGCGGGTGCCGGCATGCAGTGCGAGGTGGTTCAGGCCGGGCGCGGTCCGCTCGTGCCGGTCGCCCGTGCGGGCGGGCGAGTCCTCCACGACGACGTACTCGGTGCCGTGCCGCCAGCTCACGCCGCGGTCCCAGCGCTGGTACTCGTGCCAGCCGAGCTCGCAGAACAGCCAGCCGAACGTCTTCTCGGCGGCGGCGAGGTCGGGCACCCACAGCTCGACGTGGTGCACGCCGGCAGGCCCGTTCGGCAGCGCGACAAGCACCCGGTGCGGGCCGCCGTAGTGCTGCCCGCCGCCGATGTCGACGAACCCATGGCGCTCCGTGAAGACCCGGCCGCGCGCGTTGTCCTCGTGGACCAGGGCGAACACGGCCGGCGCGCCGAGTGTGTGGTGCGCGTGGTCGAGGATCGCGCTCGCGGCCTCGGTGGCGAGCCCGCTCCCCCAGTGCTCGCGGGCGAGGTACCAGCCGCACTCGAGGACGTCGCCGGGCAGTTCGAGGGACGGGCGGAGGTGTCCTGCGCCTACCGCGCGACCGTCGAGCTCGATCAGCCAGTCGTCGCCCCGGTAGGCGAGACGGCGGCGCAGCGCGGCGCGCGCCTCGTCCGGGTTCGTGAGCTCGTTGCCGTGGTAGCGGCTCAGTTCGGGGTCGGCGAACAGCGCGACGAACGCGTCGGCGTCGCCCTCCTCGATCGGCCGGAGGACGAGGCGCGCGGTGCGGAGCGTGGTCACTTGCGGTCGGCCAGCCAGCGCAGGGCGAGGGTGTACCCGTCGACGCCGAGCCCGACGATGACCCCCGTCGCGATCGCCGACAGGTAGCTGTGGTGCCGGAAGTCCTCACGTTTGTGCACGTTGGTGAGGTGGACCTCGATGAGGTCGGCGGTGAGCTGGGCGCAGGCGTCCCGGACGGCGATCGAGTAGTGGGTCCACGCGCCCGCGTTGAGCACGACCGGGCGGCCTTCTTCCGCCGCCTCGTGCAGCCAACCGAGCATCTCGCCCTCGTGGTCGGTCTGGCGCACCGCCACCTCGAGACCGAGGTCGCGCCCGGTCTTCTCGCACAGTTCGACGAGGTCGGCGTAGGTCGTGTGGCCGTCAATG
>Ga0193716_1000414_pt1 | contig 26252 bp, 32 predicted proteins | sample U2c1metaG_FD_145901 | JGI IMG/M metagenome (GOLD analysis project Ga0193716, IMG submission 145901) | Soil microbial communities from a riparian zone of the East river system, Colorado, United States - U2c1 | ecosystem: Environmental > Terrestrial > Soil > Riparian zone | place: USA: East River...
GGGCAGCTTGGAGCACCTCTCGCAGCAGGAAATCGCCAAACTGCTGGATTCCGGGCAGGGCGGCCTGTATCCCTTATTTCGAAAGTGCGCGCTCGCCGTGCTCAATTCCGGCAGCGAAATCGACGACGCACGCGTGATATTCGAAAAATACCGCGACTTCGAACTGCGCATCGTGCGCCAGGCCTGGGGCATCAAGCTCGAGATCAAGAACGCGCCGGCGGCGGCCTTTGTCGACGGCGTCATGATCAGGGGTCTCAAGGACCACTTGTTCGCCGTGCTGCGCGATGTGGTGTTCATCTCCAACGAAATCATGGAAAGCGGCCGTTACGACCTCAACTCCTCGGCCAGCATTACCAATGCGGTTTTCCACATTCTGCGCAATGCGCGGGTATTGGAGCTGCAGGTGCGGCCCAATCTCGTGGTCTGCTGGGGCGGGCATTCCATTCGCCGCTTCGAGTACGACTACACGAAAAAAGTAGGCTATGAACTCGGGCTGCGCAGCTTGGATGTCTGTACCGGCTGCGGACCGGGCGCCATGAAAGGGCCGATGAAGGGAGCGACCATCGGTCATTCGAAGCAGCGCATCACCGATGGGCGGTACTTGGGGATCACGGAACCCGGCATCATAGCCGCGGAGCCGCCCAACCCCATCGTGAGCCAATTGGTCATCATGCCGGACATTGAAAAGCGCCTCGAAGCGTTCGTGCGCTTGGGTCACGGCATCGTGATTTTTCCCGGCGGCGCCGGAACGGCCGAAGAGATTCTGTACTTGCTCGGCATTTTGCTCGATCCCGCCAATCAGAACCTGCCTTTCCCGGTCGTGTTCACGGGTCCGGCCGACAGCGCCGAGTATTTCCAGCAGATCCACCGCTTCGTCGGCGCGACCTTGGGGAGCGCCGCGCAGGCGCGCTACAAGGTGATCATCGACGACCCGGGCGGCGTGGCGCGTGCGATGGTGCAGGGCATGGCGGAGGTTCGCGACTATCGCCGCCAGGCGAGTGATTCCTACGGCTTCAATTGGTTGCTGAAGATTCCTTTGGAGTTTCAACGGCCATTCGAGGTCACCCATGCCTCGATGCGCGCGTTGCGCTTATCGCTCGATCAGCCGGTGCATGAGCGCGCCGCCGACTTGCGGCGCGCCTTCTCCGGAATAGTCGCCGGCAACATCAAAGAATACGGCGTGAGCGCCATCGAACGCTTCGGGCCCTACGAGCTTGCCGGAGAACCGGCGATCATGGAGCCGCTCGATAAACTGTTGCGCTCGTTCGTCGCGCAAGGCCGGATGAAATTCACGGGTGCCGAATACAAGCCCTGCTACCGACTCGTGGCATGACGCAGGAGCTGTATATCCGGTATCGATTCGACCTGCCGGACGGCTCGAAAAAACATGTGGATCTGAATTTCGCGGCCGCGGATTTCCGGCTGTCGAATCCAACGCCGATCGATCCGCCGTTCTGGACCGAATTGAAGTTCAGCCAGTGCGCAAACTGTCCTTTGAGCAGCGACGAATACGCGCATTGTCCCGCCGCACTGCACATGGCGCCGGCGGTCGAGTCGCTCAAGGCATTGGTTTCGTTCGACGTGGTGGGCGTGACGGTCACGCAGGCTGAGCGCACGATTCATGCGGAAACGACGGCGCAACAGGCCATGAGTTCCGTGTTGGGATTGATCATGGCGACCTCGGGTTGTCCCTGGACCGATCGGCTGCGCCCGATGGCGCGCTTCCATCTGCCCTTCGCGAGCGAAACGGAAACCGTCTATCGAAGCGTATGCATGTTTCTGTTGGCGCGCGAACTGGTGGGTGTGGGCGAAGCGCACGGATTCGCACAGCTCACCGATCTGTATGAAAACCTGCACGTGGTCAATCGCGACATGTCGCGCCGCCTGGGCGCAGCCACACGAACCGACCCCGCACGCAACGCCATGGCGCTGCTGGACTCTTACACGACCCTGTTGCCGGCGGCACTCGAATCCTCGCTGCAGGAACTCAAGCCGCTGTTCGGTGCCTGGCGAGGACCCAAGAATCAGTCCATTTAACTTACCGCGACATTGTGTGAGATGCGCATCCCAATGCGCGTCGCTGTTGCGCGACAGTGCAGGCAGCGCGTGACACAGTTCCTGTCGAGGAAAGGGCGCGGCACTTACTGTCGTTCCCATCGACAGAGGCAAACGAGATGAGCGACCTTAAGAATACAACTCGATACACCGGGGTGGACCGCAGGACCCCTCGCGCTGACTCGACCGTTGTCAAAACCGGCGGTCGACACGCGGCGATCACCAACAGTCTCTACAACTGGCACAGTTACAAGAACTGGGCGGAAAAAGCTCGCGGTAATTTCGACGAAAAAAAATAAGCGGAAAAAATGAGCGGCGTTGATCCGCCGCGGACCGACCTCGCAGTCAAGCCGGTACGGGCAATGGATTGATGCCTCCAACAGGCTGCGCCGCACCTTCCTTCGCTTTCAGCCACGCCAACAGCGGCTGCCAATCCTCCAGATCCTGTTCCACCACATAGCGCTTCATCTCATGAATGCCGAGGCCCAGCTCCGCGGCGCGCACATAATTTTGCGAGTCCCGCAATGTGGCTATGACCGGGATGCGCAAAGTCTCGAGAAACCGCATCAGCGATTGATAGATCAAGGTATTGCGCTTGACGCGATTGGCAACCACGCCGATGCGATACTCATCGCGCCGCACCTTGGCGATCAGCAGCAGGTCGGCGATGCATTTGGAGCAGGCGTGGATATCGATGTCGGAAGGCAGGACCGGCACGATGATGGCATCGGCATTCTTGGTCATGTCCGGCATTTCTTGGGCGGGCACCGCCGCCGGCGTGTCGACGATGACATGCGCCGCATCCGATGGAATGCGCATCTGCCAGGCACGGGTCATGCCCGAATTGCGCTCGAACCCGGCTACGCCGTGGATGAACGGCTGATCGGGCTTGCGTTTCTTGAGCCAGCGGCTGCTGGATGCCTGGGGGTCGTTATCCTGCAGCAGTGGACGGTCGCCCTGGCCCGCATAATAGCTGGCGAGATTGGTGGCTATCGTCGTTTTGCCAGAACCCCCTTTTGGGTTCAGGACGAGAATGCGCTGCATGTCCGCAGAGCCTACGCAGCCCCAGGCACCATGGCAAGCCGATGCCCCGCTTAGGGTTGTGATCCCACTCACGGTTAGCGCCGAGGCATATACCTAGACTGCTAGCCAATGGAATGGATGTTACAAGTGGTTGATGAAGTGGACGATGCCGTGAGTGCCCTGCGGCTGTTCGCGATGGGCTGGAGCGAGGAAATCGGCCTGGTGGCCGCCGGGAGCGCTGCGGCCTGCGCCTGCGCCGTATGCGCGGCGGTGCTGCGCGGCGTCTCTTGAGAGACTCCGGCCGGCAAAATCCATTATGATGCCGCCCATGGCATCCATACACTTTGCAAAATTCACCCTTATCGCACTCATCGCAGTCACTGCGGCTTGTAGCGGCAAGTCCGATGCGCCGGCGACAAGCGGCGCGCCGCCTGCCGTGACGGTGCTGCAGTCGGTAACGCTCAAGCCCGGCACCGGAGCGACGATCGCCGGCGGACAGATGGCGGTCGTTCAGTACACCGGTTGGTTATACGAGGCCGGCGCGACCGACCATAAAGGCAAGCAATTCGACAGTTCGCGAAACGCCGGAAGAGAAGCCTTCAAGTTTCCCGTGGGAACGGGCTCGGTCATCAAGGGGTGGGATCAGGGCGTACTCGGCATGAAGATCGGAGAGAGTCGCCGGCTCACGATTCCGCCCGATTTGGCCTATGGCGACAGCGGTACGGGCGGCGGGCTCATTCCGCCCGGCGCGACTTTGGTGTTCGACGTCGAACTGCTCGGAATCGAATAGGCAATCGAAGCGGCCGAGCTGCCTCAGCCGCTCCTAAAAGCCAAAATCAGATCAGTTCACGTATTCCTTGAGCGTCTTCAAGGCGGCAATGCGCACCTTCTTGCTCGCCGGCTTCGCCTTGAACATCATCTTTTCGCCGTTGAACGGATTGACACCCTCGCGCGCCTTGGTGGCGGGCTTCTTCACGACCTTCATCTTCAAAAGTCCGGGCAGTGTGAACAGACCGTGACTTCGCAGACTCTTCTTGATCGAGGCGCCAAGCGAGTCAAACACGGCTCCGACCTGCTTCTTCGCGAGCTCAGTTTCCTTTGAAATCGTAGCGAGAATTTCAGACTTGGTCGGTGCTGCATTCTTTTTCGCCATATTAAATCTCCTAAAATGTTTTCCCAGCGCGGGCAGTCAATGCCCCCACCGTGGGCGAAATTGCCCACAAATTCAACTCGGCGCCGAAAATAACATAGAAAAAAGCCGATGTTTAGCGCAATCGCGAAAAAAGATTTTGTCTGTCGATGCAATTTGCACTGGTTTTTCAGGCTTCCGCAACTGCAAGGGTGCGATTCGCGGCGCCATGAGTTGCTTCGTTCACAGTGATATCAGGCATGTACGAGGCGATGTTCAACGCAGTAACACTAGCAGCGCACCGATGGCGATCGAAACCCAGAGGACAGAAAAATCTATTTGTCCGATGCGGGGAATAATCCGGCGCACGGGTTTTAAAATGGGTTCGCACACCTGCGCCAGCAAGCGGACACCCGGCGCGTAGCCGCCCGGCGACACGAAACTCGTCAGCCAGTAGATCAGCATCGCGAACAAATAGACGCGAAGCACCAAGCCCACCAGGTCGAGGAGGGTGATGCGCAGGAATGCGACAGCATCGCCGACGCCCCCGCCCGCCATCGACATCAAGATGAAGGTGCGCGTCGCAGCCACCAACAGCACAGCGACGACGGTCGCGGTATCGATCTTGCCGATGGGCGGCAGCACCTTGCGAAAGGGCAGTATCAGCCAGTTCGTCACGCGCACGATGGCATCGGCCATCGGATCTCGAAAATCGGCTCGCACCAATTGAAACAGCAGCCGCAGCACAAAGGCGAGCAGCAGGAGCCATAACAACATATCGACGATATATCTGATCGCTTCCATATCAAGCGCTTCGCGCTACCTTTCAACGGGGCCGGGGCGGCCCCGACCGAGAAATAAAATCATGGGGTGCCGAACTCGGCGGCGAGTTCGGCCGAACGTCGGTCGGCTGCGGCCACCGCGTGCGCGACGATAGCACGAAGGCCCGCGGCATTAAGAACCTCGAGCGCAGCTGCGGTGGTGCCGCCCTTCGAAGTCACTTGCTCACGCAGGGTGGCGAGGGAATCTTGCGAGTGACGCGCCATTTGCGCGGCGCCGAACGCCGTTTCCAGGGTCAAGCGGTGTGCAATCCCGGTGGGCAGCCCGCGTTCGTGCGCCGCCGCCTCGAGCGCCTCCATGAATAAGAAAAAGTACGCCGGACCGCTGCCCGACAGAGCGGTGACGGTGTCCATTTGCGATTCGTGCTCCACCCACACGGTGGCGCTGACGGCAGCCATGATGGCCTCCGCCAATGCGCGGTAGGCGGCCCCGATGCCGGCGGGAGCGTACAAGCCGGTTGCGCCGAAGCCGTTGAGCGCCGGCCGGTTGGGCATGGTGCGAATGACCGGGACCTGCGGTCCGAACCAACGCGCAAGCGAGGCATGCGGGATGCCGGCGGCCACCGAAATCACAAGAGGCTGGGTCGCCGCGAGATGCGGCGCCAAACTCAACGCCACGGCGCGCATCTGCTGCGGTTTGACGGCAAGCACGACCACCTCGGCGCCTTGCACGGCGCTCACGTTGTCCGCCGCAGTCTGGACTGCGTAGTCGCGAACCAGCCGCTTGAGTTGATCCTGGCTGGGATCGGCCACGATCAGCCGCTCAGCGGACAAACCCCGCTTGGTCAGGCCGCTGATCAGCGCGGCGGCCATGTTGCCGCCGCCGATGAATGCCAGCTTTTTTATATTGTTCATTCGTCCGTCCCCTAGCGATGGCTTCGTCAGATTACTACCGGGATCCCCCTACCGGGATCCGAAAAGCGCCGTGCCGATTCGAACCAGCGTGGCTCCCTCGGCGATGGCGGACTCGAAATCTCCGCTCATGCCCATCGACAGTGTATCGAGCTTCAGGCCGCCGGCGTTCAGACTCTCGAGCGCGACTCGGAGGCGCGCGAACACCGCACGCTCGTCGCTCGGCGTGGGTTGCGGCGGCGGCAGGCACATGAGACCGCGCAGCCTCAAGCGAGGCAGCTCGGCCACAGCCATCGCCAGCTCCGGCAAAGCATCGGGTGAGACGCCGCCCTTGGTCGGCTCCGGCACCAGCGCCACCTGGAGGCACACATTGAGCGGCGGGGCGTGAAAGGGCCGTTGCCCCGACAGCCGCTGCGCGACATTCAGGCGATCCACGCTGTGCACCCAATCGAAGCGCTCGGCAATGGGGCGGGTCTTGTTGGACTGGATGGCGCCGATGAAGTGCCACCGCACACTCAAATCGGCCATCAGGTCCATTTTGGCAAGAGCTTCTTTTAGATAATTTTCACCGAAATCCGTGACGCCGGCGGTGGCGGCGAGGCGTGCAGTTTCGGCAGTCTGCGCCTTGGTAACTGCGACCAAAGTGACCGTAGCGGGGTCTCGCCCCGCCGCAATGGCCGCACTCCGTATCCGAGACTGGACGTGGTTCACATGAAGCGTCAAATTCTGCGGACCAATTAACATATTGGGTGGCAACACCCTCTTATATACTGCTGGTGGCAACGCCTTAGTCTAATTAGGAGCCGTAAATGGCGGTTGATATCGCGCAGCTTCTCGCCTTTGCGGTGAAGAACAATGCGTCGGACTTGCATCTGTCGGCCGGCGTCCCGCCGATGATCCGCGTGGACGGCGACATGAAGCGCGTCAACATGCCTGCTTTGGTGCACAAAGAAGTGCACAGCATGGTGTACGACATCATGAACGACAAGCAGCGCAAGGCCTTCGAAGAGTTCTACGAGACGGACTTTTCGTTTGAAATCCCCAAGCTGGCGCGCTTTCGCGTCAACGCCTTCAATCAAAATCGCGGCGCCGGGGCGGTATTCCGCAATATTCCGTCCGCCATCCTGACTTTGGACGAATTGAACGCGCCCAAGACTTTTAAAGATTTATGCATGCTTCCCCGCGGTCTGGTGCTGGTCACGGGACCCACCGGATCCGGTAAGTCGACCACGCTGGCCGGCATGGTCAACCATTGTAACGACAACCGTCCGGACCACATTATAACCATCGAGGATCCGATCGAGTTCGTTCACGAAAGCAAGCGCTGTCTGGTCAATCAACGCGAAGTGCATCGCGACACCTTAGGCTTCAGCGAGGCACTTAGGTCGGCGCTGCGCGAAGACCCCGACGTGGTGCTGGTCGGCGAAATGCGCGACCTGGAAACCATTCGTTTAGCCCTCACCGCTGCCGAAACGGGCCACTTGGTGTTCGGAACGTTGCACACCAGCTCTGCGGCGAAGACAATTGACCGTATCGTCGACGTGTTCCCGGCGGCGGAAAAGGAAATGGTCCGGGCCATGATGTCCGAGAGCTTAAGGGCGGTGATTTCGCAGACTTTGATGAAGCGCGTTGGCGGCGGTCGTATTGCAGCGCACGAAATCATGATCGGCACGCCCGCCATCCGCAACTTGATTCGCGAGGGCAAGATCGCTCAGATGTATTCGGCCATCCAGACCGGCCAGGGCCAAGGCATGCAAACTCTTGACCAGTGCCTGCAGGAAATGGTCGCAAAAGGTGTTGTCAGCCGCGAAGAAGCCAAGTACAAGGCGCAGAACAAGGACAGCATTTAATGGAACGCGAACAAGCCATACGGTTGATGCAAGACCTGCTGCGGCGCATGGTCGAGAAGAAGGGTTCGGATCTGTTTGTGACGGCCGGCTTCCCGCCCGCGATCAAAGTCGACGGCGAAATCAGGCCCCAGTCCGACCGCTCTTTGAGCCCGGAGCAAAGCGCCGGGATGGTTCGCGCCATCATGAACGACCGGCAAACCAAAGAATTCGATTCGACCAAGGAATGTAATTTCGCCATTGCGCCGCCCGGCATCGGGCGCTTCCGCGTCAGCGCGTTTGTGCAACAAGGCTTCACCGGCGCCGTGCTGCGTACCATCAACGCCAAGATTCCGACCCTCGAGGAACTCGAACTGCCGCCGATTCTCAAAGAGGTCGTGCTGTCCAAGCGCGGCTTCGTGATCCTGGTGGGCGGTACCGGCTCGGGTAAGTCCACATCGCTCGCGGCGATGGTGGGCTATCGCAATGAAAAGACCCGCGGCCATATCGTGACCATCGAAGATCCGGTGGAGTATGTGCACGCCCACAAGGGCTGCGTGGTGACTCACCGCGAAGTCGGCGTCGATTGCGAGAGCTGGCATCTGGCCCTCAAGAACACCCTGCGCCAGGCGCCGGACGTGATACTCATCGGCGAAATTCGCGACCGCGAGACCATGGAATACGGCATTCAGTTCGCCGAAACCGGCCACTTGGTGCTCGCGACCCTGCACGCCAACAGTTCGAATCAAGCGCTCGATCGCATCATCAACTTCTTCCCCGAGGAGCGGCGCGAGCAGCTGCTCATGGACTTGTCGTTGAACATACGCGCGCTCATTTCGCAGCGCCTGATTCCGCGCGAAGCAGGATCGGGGCGCATCGCGGCCATGGAAATCATGCTGGCATCCCCGCTGATTTCCGACCTGATCTTCAAGGGCGAGGTCACCAAGATCAAGGACGTGATGTCGCGCTCCAACCGCCTCGGCATGAAGACTTTCGACCAGGCGCTGTTCGAGTTGTATGAAGCGGGATTGATTTCCTACGAAGATGCCTTGCGCAACGCCGACTCGAAGAACGAACTGCGCCTGCGCGTGAAGTTGGAAAGCAAACGCGAGATGAAGAATCCTGAAGAGGGCGGTCAGTCGCTGCAGATCGTCGAGGAAGAAGAAGGACAGGTGTTCTAGTACATGAGCGTGCCTGCCGACCTGCCGGCTCAGGTGATGAACACCAAGCCGTTGTTCAAACTGATGGTCGAGAAAAAGGCATCGGATCTTTTCTTTACCTGCAACGCTCCGGTCAAGATCAAAATCGAGGGCAAGATTTTCCCGGTCAATAAGCAGATATTGAGCCCTGATACCGTGCGGCAAGCGGCATTGGGCCTGATGACGCAGGATCAGATCGAGCATTTCAACGAAGAGCTGGAGATCGATTTCGCGATTTCCGAGATCGGCCTGGGCCGCTTTCGCGTCAACGTATTCTATCAGCGCGGCTATCCGGCCATGGTGCTGCGCTACATCACGGCGGAGATGCCCAAGCTCGAAGATCTCGGCATGCCCGACATCTACAAAGAATTGGTGATGCTCAAGCGCGGCCTGATCCTCATGGTCGGCGCGGCCGGGGCGGGCAAATCGACCACGCTTGCGGCGATGATCAATTACCGCAACGAAACCTCATCCGATCATATTTTGACCATCGAGGATCCGATCGAATTCCTGCACACCAACAAGAAATCCATCATTAATCAACGCGAAGTGGGCCTGGATACCAAGACATTTTCGCGGGCATTGCGCAGCGCGGTGCGTGCGGCGCCGGACGTGATCCTGGTCGGCGAAATTCGCGATCGCGAAACGATGGAAGCGGCCATTGCACTGGCGGGAACGGGTCACCTTTGCATCGCGACCCTGCACGCCAACAATTGCGCCGAGACCTTGGATCGCATCATCAACATGTTTCCGCGCGATCAGCACAACCAGATTTTTTTGGATCTCTCGCAGTACCTGCGCGCCATTCTGTCGCAACGCTTGGTGTTCGCGAAGTCCGGCACGCGGGTTGCCGCATCCGAGGTCATGGTCAATACACCGCACATCTCGGAACTCATCAAGAAGGGCGATGTGATCGGCGTGAAGGAGGCGATCCGCACCGGCACGGAACGCGGCATGTTGAGTTTCGACAGCGCGCTCTACAACCTCGTGCGCGAGGGCCGCATCGAATTGGAAGAAGCCTTGTCGAGCGCCGACTCGCGCACCAATCTCGAGGCCAAGATCAACTTCGGCTAACGCGCGGCCACGCGGAACGCGAAGGGTTGTTCCAGGCTGCGCGGAACTGGCCGGCGGCCACATCGCGACAGGGAACCAGATTGTTCTCGAACTCGCGGCTCGACATGTCCCATCCCGATTTCAGCGCACGTGCACGGCACGCCGCGGGGTCGACCTTGAGCGCGCGCAACGCGGCGGCGGCGAGGTCGACGTCCAGTGCGCCGGTGACGCCGTCCTCGATGACATCGATGGGGCCGGTGACCGGATAGGCCGCGACCGGCACACCGCAAGCCATCGCCTCCAGATTGACGAGGCCAAAGGTATCGGTGCGGCTCGGGAACACCATGACATCCGCAGCCGCCAAATGATTCGCGAGGTTCTCGCCGAACTGATATCCGGCGAAGGCCGCATTTGGATATTGGCGCTGCAGCCTGGCGCGCTCAGGGCCGTCGCCGACGACGATCTTGCTGCCGGACCAAGGCATGCTCAAGAACGCGCCGATGTTCTTCTCGATCGCGACGCGTCCCACATAGGCGGCGATGGGCCGCGGCAGATCGAGAAAGTCCTTGCGTCCGGGCTTGAATTTCTCGGTATCGACGCCGCGCTGCCAGCACGCCAGATTGCCGAAGCCGTGTGCCGCGAGTTCCGTGCGCATCGAAGCGGTGCTCACCATGCAGCGCGCGCCGGCCGCATGGAAGCGCCGCAACGCTCCATAGGATACTTTCAAGGGTATGGGAAATCGCGCCCGCAAATATTGCGGAAATTGCGTGTGATACGAGGTGGTGAAGCTTACGCCCCACTTGATGCAGAAGCGCCGCGCGCTCATGCCCAACGGGCCTTCGGTGGCGATATGCAGGGCTTGGGGCGCGAATGCCAGAATGTCGGCGGCGATTTTTTTGTACGGGAACAGCGCCAAACGAATTTCCGGATAGGTCGGGCAGGCGACGCTGCGAAAATCTTGCGGCGCCACTACTCTGACCTCGTGACCGAAGCGGCCCAACCACGCGGCGGTTTGCGCCAGGGTGCTGACCACACCGTTGGTTTGCGGAAACCAGGCGTCGGTGACGATCATGACTCTCATGATGCATCACAATGGCAGCCGAGGATGACGATACGATGACGACTTGCGTCACTATTTTGACGTAATCTCACTGAAAGCAGAGCTATGTCATAGCCCTGTAACGAAAATCCTATATTTGCTTCATGGGTAGATTCATTTCCCAAGGAATCCAACATGCAAAGTTTTTTGGCGGAACTCAAGACTCAACGCTGGGACGATCATCGCTACTACCATCACAGCCGGATCAATCAATCCTTGCATCTTTTGAGTGCTATCAGCTTCATCATCGCGTATATCACGATGTTTTTTGATCCCGTGAAGTCGGCGTTGATCGGTTGGCTGGTGTCCATGGTCAGCCGCCAGTCCGGTCATTTTTTCTTCGAGCCCAAGGGGTATGACCGGGTCAACCACACGACGCATGAACATAAAGAGGAAATCAAAGTCGGATACAACTTGCGCCGTAAAGTGATTCTGCACGCCGTCTGGGCGCTGGTGCCCCTGGTGCTGTGGCTGGACCCGACTTTCTTCGGCGTATTCCCCGTGCACTCCGACGGTTGGGGCTTCGTGCGCCACGTGGGCGCGATCTGGCTGTTCGTTGGCGGCGGTGCGCTGCTCATCAGGATGATTCACTTGTTCTTCCTCAAGGGCGTGCAAACCGGGCTGGTCTGGGCCACCAAGATCCTCACCGATCCTTTCAATGACGCCATCATCTACGCCAAGGCGCCGCTTTACTTGATGCGCGGCGAACTGATCGATCCGATGGGCGAGGTCGAGCCCGAAGCCCATCGCGCCTGAATCATCTCCTTGAGCATGCGGCGTTTGATGGCTTTATTGGTCAGCCGGGAATCGGACCACCACCAACCGTCGCGTTGCATTTCCTCGGCCGCCGACACGATTCGGTCGGCGACCGCGGAGAAATCCTGTTCCGTATAGTTCAAACTGAAAATCAGGCGTCCGGTGCCGACCCAGCTCAAGGCAAGGCCCGCGGCGCGCAAATAGTATTGAAGCATCCAGTTGTAGCCCGACGCTTGCGGGTAATAAATGGTCCAAATCGTGGACAGGTTGGCCACGCGTACCGGCAGATGCGCGGCCGCCAGCCGATCGTTCAACCTGCGTGCGCGGCCGTTCCAAACCTCGTCGAGGCCGCGATACATCGCGCGCACCGGCTCCGTGTCGAGCTTGGCGAAGAATTCGTACATGGCGCCCATGACGTAGGGGTGCGAATTGAACGTGCCGCGGGCGAAACAGATATCCGCCGGACGATCATCGCGAAATCTTTTCATCAGCTCGTGTTTGCCGCAAACCACGCCGACCGGCAATCCCCCGGCCACGGTCTTGCCGTACGTGACCATGTCGGCGCGCACGCCGAAGTATTCCTGCGCGCCGCCGGGGGCCAGACGGAAACCCACGAACACTTCGTCAAAGATCAAGGCGATGCCCCGATCGGTGCACACTTGGCGCAATTCTTTGAGCCAAGCCGAGTAGGCCTGGCGGTCGAAATGCGCCTTGCGCCCACTATCGACCAGGGTCGAATCGCCGGGGGCCCCGGCATTGGGATGCAGGGCCTGCAACGGATTGACCAGTACGCAGGCGATATCACGGCGGGTGCGCAGCACTCGAAGCGCCGCGGAGTCCATGTCCTTCAGGGTGTAGGTCTCGCGAGCCGCCACCGGATTGCCGACACCCGGCTGCACGTCGCCCCACCAGCCATGGTATGCGCCGCAGAAGCGCACCAGATGCGAGCGTTGCGTGTGGTAGCGCGCAAGCCGCACGGCCTGCATGACCGCTTCGGTGCCGGACATGTGAAACGAGACCTCGTCGAGTCCGGATACCTCGAGCAGCCGGCGGACGTTGTGGGCGGTGAGCGGATGGTACGCGCCCAGTACCGGCCCCAACTCATGCGCGCGGTCGGCACCGCGGTCAATGCATTCCTTGTAAAAATCGTAGCCAAAGACATTCACGCCGTAAGAACCGGTGACATCGTAGAAGCGGTTGCCGTCAAGATCGGTGACGGTGACGCCCGACGAGGACTTGAGGAACGAGCCAGACTTCAGGTGTGCGCGCACGTAGCGGCTGAATTGGAAGGGCACGCGATAGCGCGAAGTGAATTCCAGATCGGATACGCTGCCCGCGAGCGCCGCGGTCTGCTCGACGGTATTCTTGAAACGCTCCGCGAACAGAGCCGCGAGCCTCATGAACCCGGCTCGCCGCGCCGCGATGATCTCCGCAGGCGCGGAATCGACGCCAAAGAAGCTGGATTCGTCATATTCGTAAAAAGGCACCCACGAGGCGAAGCGCCGCGACATGCGCGCATGGCCCGCGAGCGAACGGTGTTTCGCCAAAGAAAGCTGCAGCCGTACGAATACCTTGCGCAGCAGGAATGCCAGGGCGAGCCCGGCCAGGAGATAGCCGATCGTAGTAATGGTCGATTCCTTGTAGAGGCCTTGACGGGCGGACTGTATTGCAAGCGAGTGACATTACGATGAACGCTAAGTCCTTGATCAGCCGGCTGACACAGCAGGAGAGCATCAACTTCCTGTTCAGCAATCGCATTCCGCGGCGTCTGGTGACGCGTTTCATGGGCTGGTGGAGCCGCATTGAACATCCCTGGGTCTGCCGCGGCAGCATCGCCCTGTGGCGCCTGTTCTCCGACCTGGATTTGAGCGAGGCAAAAACCACGCACTTCAAAAGCATGCACGATTGCTTCACGCGCGAGCTCAAAGACGGCGCCCGGCCCATCGATACGCTCGCCGCGCATCTCGTCAGTCCCTGTGACGGTTTGGTCGGCGCCTGCGGGACGATTACGCGCGGGACGATGCTGCAGGCAAAGGGCTCTGCCTATGCGCTCACCGAGCTTACGGCCGACGCCGCGTTGGCGGAGCAGTATGAGGGCGGCTATTACATAACATTGCGGCTGACCTCGAGCATGTACCACCGGTTTCACGCGCCCGCCGATTGCCGGGTCGAGCAGGTGAACTACATTTCAGGCGATACCTGGAACGTCAACCCCATCGCACTGAAGCGCGTCGCCAGACTCTTCTGCAAGAACGAGCGCGCGGTAATCCGTTGTCGGATCGCCTCCGGCGCGGTGCTCACACTGGTGCCGGTCGCAGCCATATTGGTCGCCAGCATCCGCCTGCGATTCCTCGATGTGCGTCTCCACTTGCGCTACCGAGGCCCCAATGTGATCCCCTGCGACGCGGCGCTGCGGCGCGGCGAAGAAATGGGGTGGTTCGAGCATGGCTCCACTATCATAGTGCTGGCTCCGCCGGGTATCGGCCCGGCCGAGGGGGTGGCCGAGGGGGCCCGGGTACGCATGGGGCAGGCCCTGCTGCAGATCAGCTAAAACAGCAACTTTTCCAGGCCGGCGGTGTTTTGTTTCTAAACGAACACACATTCCAGTGCAAACGCAAACTACGGCCGAGTTTACGACATTCATGCGTGCCTATCAGGACATGGTTTTTTCGACTGCCGCCCGCCTAGCGGGCAACGACACGCAGGCGGAGGACATTGCCCAAGAGGTGTTCATCCGCGCCTACGAACATTTCTCGGATCTGCGCACCAGTGTGACCGCCGGCGGCTGGCTCAAAACCGTCACCACCAACTTGACGCTCAATTATTTGAATCGATATCGCAAGCGCTGGCGCTTCTTCTCGGAGATGCGGCCGGCTACCGAGGACAGCGAACCGGAAGCTCCGGAAATGGATTGGGAGATCCCAGACACGATACTCGCGGAATTAAGTGCCGAACAGCGATGCGCCATCGTTGATGCAGCGTTGCGGCAGCTGCCGGATCATCAGCGGCTACCGTTGGTGCTGTATCACTTCGAGGACCTGTCGTACCAGGAGATAGCCATCAAACTGAATGTTTCGCTGACGAAGATCAAAACCGACATACGCCGCGCCCGCGCCGCGCTCCTACCCCTGCTGCAAAACGGCGGCGCCGCGCGCGACACGCTGGACGGCTGAAAGCATCATGAGCAAGCACATCGATTCAGAGCAAAAACTCGAGCGGGCGCTGACCGAAGCGCTCAAAGGGCTGCCCTTGCGCCGGGCGCCGAGCACGCTGGAGTTGCGCGTAGTCGATGAATTGGAACGGCGTGCTGCGCTTCCCTGGTGGCGTGTCAGTTTCACGCATTGGCCCGTGGCGCCGCGGGTGGCGTTCGTCGCGGTTTGTATCGCTCTCGTTGCGGCGACGATTTTGGGAGGCGTCTTTGCCTTTGCGGGAAATCGCTCCTTCGACCAAGCCGCGGCCCTGGTTCTCTCCTGGGCGCAACCCTGCTTGGCGGTCATGTCATCGGCAGGCGGAGTGGCAGCGCTGCTGGTGCGGGTGATACCCCCGCTGTGGTTGTACGGCGGCGTGGCCCTCGGGGTGGTGCTGTACGTGACGCTATTCGGGCTGGGTGCTGCGGCCTATCGCACGCTGTATCTTCGGCCCTCATCGGTAGGTGACGAGTTATGAACATGTATCTGTTGCGGCGCCTAGGTTTCCTGTTTGCGCTGCTGTGCGTGACAGCCGTGGCCAGTCATCCCGGCGCTGCGCTGTCCAAAACCACAACGCCCAAGACGGCGCCTGCAGCCACCGTGACGACAGATGCCGCTTCGGCTGCCTCGGACGATCATTCGGCAGCGACGGCACCTGCCGCTGCCGACGCGGACGACTTCAACGATGAGCCGGAATCGGTGGACCGTCACGACCGGCCCGATTGGCGCAGCCGCATCGAATCGCGCCACCGCCGCCACCGGCATGATAGCGACAACAACATCGTGAGCATCGGGCACTCCAGCCATTTGCAGAGCGGCGAGAAGGCCGAATCGGTGGTGTCGATTTTTGGCTCATCGTTCAGTGAAGGCGAGGCCGTGGACGTGGTCTCGGTCATCGGCAATACGCGGGTCACCGGTCCGGTGCACGACAGCGCCGTTGCGGTATTGGGCAGTGCCTACATCGATAACAAAGTCGACGGCGACGTGGTCGCGGTCCTGGGGAATGTGGAACTCGGACCCCATGCTGAAATCGGCGGCGACGTGGTGTCGGTGTTCGGGACGCTACAGCGCGATCCGGCTGCGATCGTTCACGGTTCCGTGCAACGAGTTCTCGACACCGATATCGCCGGCATCAGCGGCTTTGGCTGGCTGAACACCTGGGTTACTCACTGTTTATTTTACATGCGGCCCTTGGCCCTCGTGCACGGACTCGGCTGGGCGTGGACGCTCGCTCTGGGCCTTTTGGCGTTTTACGCCTGCCTCGCGTTGTTGTTCCGTTCCGGCGTAGAGCAGTGCGTGCGTACGCTCGAGACTGAACCCGGGCACACGGCGCTGGCCGCGCTGATCGGCATACTGCTCACGCCGGTGCTTCTGGTGTTGTTGTGCGTCACCGTGATCGGCATCGCGGCTGTGCCGTTCGTCGTGGGCGCTCTGTTCTGTATGTCGCTGTTCGGAAAGGCCGTCATGCTCGCCTGGCTCGGAGGCCGCATCTCGGGCAGACGGCCGGGTGTCGCCAACCATCCAGCCGTCGCGGTACTGATCGGCGGCGCGGTGGTTCTGGTGCTGTACGTCGTGCCGGTGGTGGGATTCCTGGTTTATAAACTGCTGGGTTTCTTCGGGTTTGGCGCGGTGGTCTATACCTTGGTCTTGCACGCCCGAGCGCGCCGGGCGGCCGCCAGTCCGCCTCCCGCACCCGCACCTTCTGCATTCGCCGGGGCAAGCGCAGCAGATCCTTCAAGCTCGGCAACCATGGCGGGCGCGGGATGGACAGCCGGCCCGGCGCCTGCAGCCGCCGCGGCCGCGCCGCAATCGAGTGCTGCCGCTGAGCCGGTGCAGCCCGCAGCGCCGCCGCCGTCCGCGCCGCCGAGCGCCATCCCGTCCGGTCCCCTGCCGCCGCACATAACGGCTGCGATGCCGCGCGCCGGCTTTTGGATACGCATGGCGGCACTGCTGCTCGATGTCCTATTGGTCGGCTTCGCCATGAGCCTGCTGCATCCGTTCGGCAACTTTCACATCATGGTGCTGGCCATCTATGGTGCGGTGATGTGGAAGCTTCGGGGCACCACGGTCGGCGGCATCGTGTTTGATTTGCACGTGGTTCGGGTGGACGGCCGCCCGCTCGACTGGGAGACGGCGATCGTACGCGCGCTCGGCTGTTTCCTGTCGTTGTTCGTCGTGTTCCTGGGCTTCATATGGATTGCCTTCGACCACAACCGTCAAGCCTGGCACGACAAAATCGCCGGAACCGTGGTGGTGCGGGCGAAGCGCGGCGCGCCGCTGGTCTAGACCTCGGCACACCGTGAGTTTGGCCGGTGCGCATGGCCTTGGGGGGATGGGAGGCTTCAGGGCAACGAAGAGCAGTTGCCCTGAAGCTTCCCATCCCCCTAGTCCTTGAGCCGGACCGCTCAACATCACGGTACGAGAGGACGAGTCCAACACCCGCCGCTGGTATCGGCGTCGGTGATGTTGATAAGTTCCAGTATTCGTCAGGAAGGGTAAGCAGCAGCGAGGCAACTGCTCTTCTCGTTGCCTCGAGGCTGCTTACTCTTCGGGGCGAGCACTAAACCAACCGGTCAAATTCACGGTGCTACAGCCCCGTGGGGGAGGTGTTCAACCATCGCAACGAACTTGTGATAAGCGGGACTTAAGGCAGGATGAGCGGCGAATATGCCATCATGGAGCCGTGACCCAAGTCAGTGACAACCCGTTCGAAGCGTACGTGCGCGCGGCATTGGCGCTGCAGGGATACACCTTTGAAGATGCCGAAATTGCGGAAATCGCCGCGCAATTCGCGCGCCTCGAAGGCATCGCGCGGACGGTCCTCGATTGGCCGCTGCCTTTTGCTTCTGAACCGGCGCCGGTGTTTCGCCCGTGATCGGTTCGGCTGCCGACATCGTCCGGCAAATCGGCACAGGCGCGCGTAGCGCCGCGTCGGTGTTGGCTGAAACCAAAGCCCTGATTCACACGCGCAACCCGGATCTGAACTGCTTTACCGCGACCACCTTCGAGCGCGCAGCGCGCGAAGCCGCGGCGATCGACGCACTGCAAGCGCAGGGTAAGCCGCTGCCGCCGCTGGCGGGCGTGCCCTATGCTGTGAAAAACCTGTTCGACATCGAAGGGATGGTGACGCTGGCGGGCGCTAAGGTGAACGCCTCCAATGCACCTGCCGCCGCAGACGCCACCATTGTCGCGCGCATGCAGCGCGCCGGCGCGGTACTGGTCGGCGCGCTCAACATGGAGGAATTGGCCTACGGATTCACCACGGAAAATCCGCACTACGGCACGACCCGCAATCCGCACGATCGTACCCGCGGAGCGGGCGGTTCATCCGGTGGTTCGGCAGCTGCGGTCGGCGCAGGGATGGTGCCGATATCTTTGGGGTCGGATACCAGTGGGTCGATTCGCGTGCCCGCGTCGCTTTGCGGAGTATTCGGATTGAAACCCACCTATGGACGCTTGTCCCGAAGCGGCACTTTCCCATTCGTGAACAGCTTCGACCATGTGGGGCCTTTTGGCGCGAGCGTCTCGGATCTGGCGCTGGCCTACGATGCGATGCAGGGTCCCGACCCTCAAGATCCCGCTTGCGCGCAGCGTGCGGTCGAGTCGGTCGGTACGGCGCCGGCACTGCCGCCCGGGATTCGAATCGGCATTCTCGGGGGTTGGTTTCACGAATGGGCGGATCCCATGGCCCGCCGCGCCGTGCAGCTCGCGGCGGCGGCCTTATCCGCGACGGACTGGACCGAACTGAAGGGCGCTGAAGCGGCACGCGCAGCGGCCTACATCATTACCGGTGCCGAGAGCGGCGCGCTTCATCGTCCTCGCTTGGTCGAGCAGTACGGGGATTTCGGGCCGGCATCGCGCGCGCGTCTGGTCGCGGGAAGCTTGATTCCCTCTTCTTGGGTGGTGCAGGCGCAACGTGTACGCCAAGCGGTGTATCGCGAAGCGCTGGAACTGTTCAAACGCTACGACCTGTTGATCGCGGCGGCCGCCCCGGCGTCTGCACCGCTGGTCGGCCAGGAGACGATGGAGATCAGCGGCCGCAGCATTCCCACCAAGGCAGGCCTCGGCGTGCTCACACAGCCGATTTCTTGCATCGGACTGCCCGTGTGTACGGTGCCGCTGTGGCCGGGAATGAGTTTGCCATTGGGCGTTCAGCTTATCGGCGCACCTTGGCGCGAGGATCTGTGCTTGGGCGCGGCACGCGCTCTCGAGCAAGCCGGGGTCGCGAAGTTTCGGCTACCATAGGGGAAATGGTATGGACGCCTCGACAGAGGTAGGCTGCAACTATGGCAACTCTCGATTGGTCACAATGTCCCGCCGTGGAAAGCGTCCCCGGCAAAGTCAGCGGCGCGTGGGTCTTGAAAGGCACGCGCATGCCGGTATCGGCAATCTTTGAAAACCTCGAAGCCGGCGCCAACATCGACGACATTATGCAATGGTACGAAGGCCTTGATCGAGAACAGGTGAAGGCGGTTATCGAATTCGCAGTTCGCAGTCTCGATCGACTGCCCGAGCATGCAGCTTAGATGCGGGTCCTTTTCGATCAGGGAACACCTGTACCGATCCGCGCCTATCTCGATCAACACGAAGTCAGCACCGCCTTTCAGCAAGGATGGGCCACGCTCAAGAATGGCGATTTATTAACGGCCGCCGAAGGGGCCGGGTTCGATGTTGTGTTGACCACGGATAAGAATTTACGCTATCAGCAGAACCTTGCGGGCCGAAAAATCGCGGTCGTGGTTCTTGGGATGCAGCAATGGCCGCAACTACGCCCCCACGTTCAACGTCTTGTTGAAGCGGTCAACGCCGCCGTGCCGGGCAGTTATGTTGAGATCGACATTCCGTCTATCTGACCAGATGAAGTATACGGTCATGTCAACCGGTCATCATCACAGCGCCGAGGCAGCTAAAGCGGCCGACGATGCCGGGTGAGCGTGGCGGCGATCGCGGCCAGGACCGCCATTCGCACCGCGACGCCGTTGTTCACCTGCTCGCGAATGACCGAACGCGGACCGTCGGCGACCTCGGATGCAATTTCAACCCCGCGGTTCATGGGTCCCGGATGCATGACCAGCACGCTGGGCGCCGCTAATTTCAAGCGCTGCGGCGTCAGCCCGAAATCCCGGAAATACGCGGCATCATCGAGCGCGGCGGCCTGCGCCATGCGTTCTTTTTGAATCCGCAGCATCATAACCACGTCCGCGCCGGCGATGCCATCCTCGATGCGCGTGAAGCGCTGAGCGCCGCGGAACTCGCTTTCTTCCGGCAGCAACGCTTGCGGCGCGACCAGGCGTAGATCCGTCGTTCCCAACGTGCCGAGAGCCGTTGCCGCCGAACGCGCCACCCGCGAATGTTTGATGTCTCCCACCATCGCAACCTTGAGGCCCGTGAAACGCCGCTTGTGGGTACGAATCGTCAGCGCATCGAGCAGCCCTTGCGTCGGATGCGACAGGTGCGCTTCACCCGCGCTGATGACCGATACATGCGGCGCCACATGATCGATCAGGAATTCCGGCATGCCCGCTTCGGAATCGCGAATGACGAACACATCGGTGTTCATCGCCTCCAGCGTGTAGATCGTGTCCAGCATGCTCTCGCCCTTGGCGCGCGAACTGGAGTGCAGGTCCAGGTTGAGGACATGCGCCCCTAGGCGCCGGCTGGCAAGATCGAACGATGCGCGCGTGCGCGTGCTGGGCTCGAAAAACAAGTTCGCCAGGGTCACGCCGGCCAATTCGCGGCCCTCGTAGGCGGGCTGCCCCGGCAGGCGGCGGTATCGTTCCGCTCGATCCAGGATCGACGTCAACGCGTCGCGCGTCAGGCCGTCAAGCGTGATGAGGTGGCGCAAGCCCCCCGCGCTGTCTTGTTGTGATCGCATCTGCGCCTAGGAGCCTGTCTGAATGATCCGCGTGAGCCGCGTTGGCTCTGCAAGGGAGCGGATGCAAGGCGCGCGGCGCAGGCCGTGGTTAGTTCCACGGCCAAGCCGCGCAACGCCGCAGACGCCCCTTGCAGAGCCAACCCTGCGGGAGCGGACGGATTTGTCTTCATTCATCGTTGTCGCCTCCTCATTGGGAGCATACCCAACTTCGTCGGCTCCGCCTCGACTGAAGCCAAATCCGTCACGCTCGCGGCCACGGGGATCATTCAGGCAGGCTCCATGTTTTTTCGCTGAACCAACGTTCCAAGATCACGCAGGCCGCCGCCGCGTCGACATCGCTCTTCACTACGCGCCGCCGCCGCAGCCCCGATTCGCGCGCCGCTTTCAACCGAGACTCGGCTTCGAGCGACGAGTAACGTTCGTCGACCAGAGCAACTTCCATGGTGTAGCGGCGTGCCAGTTCAGCCGCGAAGCCTCGCGCGGCGCCGGTCATGCTGCTATCGGAACCGTCCACATTATACGGCAGGCCGACCACCGCCATGTCCGGTTGCCAATCGCGCATCAGCGCGTCGATGGCTTCCCAGCGAGGACCCTTCGAGTTCACGGGTACGGCCTCCAGGGCCGACGCGGTGCGGCTGACGGTGTCGCCGCAGGCAACGCCGATCCTGCGCAGGCCAAAATCGAAAGCCAGAACGATCTTCTGTCTCGAAGGCTCAGGCATTTCCGCCGATGGGGATGATTCGCGACAGTTCCACACCGAGAAGCCGCCCGGCGGCATGCCAGCGCGATTCGAACGGCAGATCGAAGATCAATCCCAAGTCCACCGGGGCGCAGAGCCATGCGTTGGCGCGAATCTCTGCTTCCAACTGGCCGCCATCCCAGCCGGCATAACCCAAGGCGATCACGGCCTCGTCGGGGCCCTGGCCGCGGGCCATCGCCGCCAGAATATCCCGCGACGTCGTTACGTGCAGCGTATCGGATACCTTGAGAGTCGTATCCCATTCGCCGAAAGCCCGGTGCACCACGAAGCCGCGATCGGTTTGCATGGGGCCGCCGCGCAATACCTGGCGTTCCCGCAAGGGCCCTTTGTCCAGCCCGATTTCCAGTTGCTCGAAGATTTCGCCCATGCGCATCGGCAGGGGCTTGTTGAGGATCAGCCCCAGGGCGCCCTGGGAACTGTGATCGCATATCAGGGCCACGGTCTGCGCGAAGTTTGGGTCACCCATGTACGGCATGGCAATCAGCAGTTGGTTGGTCAAGTAGGCTGAGTCGGTCATGTAGGTCTTGCGTTCGTCAGGGCTTGTTCGGCTCTGAATAGAACACGGCGCCGCCCTGCGAGGCTCCGCCCAGGAATTGCCACTCGTACGCAATGCGTATCTGGTCATGTTTCGAGGACAAATCGCTTGGGAATGGATCAAACGGTGCCGCCAATTTCAAGATTCTCATGGCGGCCTCATCGATTTCCACGTGTCCGCTGCTGCGCCGGACGATGATTTGCAGCAGCTTGCCGTCGGCGCCGATGGTCACCTCGATGACCGGGGTGCCGGCGTGCTTTTCACGCCGCACGACATCCGGGAAATTCATGGTGCCGACGCGCTCGATCTTGCGGCGCCAGCTATCCAGGTACACCGCGACGTCGGATTCGCGCGTGTCGGCCGCAATCCAGAGTTCGTGTTTCGCTTCGCCGCGCATACGCAGCTCAACGCCGTCATCGTTCGGCGTCATCGCAAGATCCGGCCGCTTCTCGAGCAGTAACGGCAGCTCCGAGGTGTCCTTGACTGCAGCGGCAGAGGCGAAGTAGAAAATCTTCTGCGAAGGACTGTTCGTCGCGACCAGCTCCTCCGCGCCCGTGTCCGCAGCGGACTGCTGTGCGTCGAGCCCCTCACCGCTGGGAACACCCAAGCGATCGACGGGCATCAACGATGACTTGGGAATCAGACTTCGCTCGCGCTTCAGCGTATTGCCCGAGCCCAACTGGCTGCGCTGGGACAAATAGCGGGCATTCGGGTTGTTCGCGACGCTGGGCACGCGATCGTTCACCAGCACGACCTCGAGCCCCGGCGCCCCCTCGTCCGCCGAGCTGCTGCTGGTCGAGCTGAAGCTCACGCCCAGGATGATGATTCCGTGCAACAGCGCCGCGAGAAAACACGTGGTCAGCATGCGATCGTTGGCGGGCGGCAGCCCGGTGCGAAGCATGTCGCCGCCTTGCAGCGCGTCGCCCGTTTGCAGGGTGTCCGAAGTCATGCGGCGTCCAGCGTCTTGCCGATCGCGTCCACCAGCATCGCACCGATGTCGATGGCATGTTTCTTGTTGAGTTCGCGAATTCCGGTCGGGCTGGTGACGTTGATTTCAGTGACGTAGTCGCCGATCACATCCAGACCGACGAACATCATCCCGGCGGCGCGCATTTTCGGTCCAATCTGCGCGCACAGCCATCGGTCGCGATCGTTGAGCGCCCGGCTCTCCGCGCGGGCGCCTGCCGCGAGGTTGCCGCGGTTGTCCTCGGGCGTGGGGATGCGCTGCAGCGCGAATGGAACCGGCTCTCCATCGACCAGAATGATGCGGCAGTCGCCTGCCGTGACGATTTCCGGCAGATATCGCTGCACGATGGCGTAGCGGGTGCCGTAGTTGGTCAAGGTTTCGAACACGACATTGCGGTTCTTGTCGCCCTGCTCGAGAACGAATATGGATTTGCCCCCCATGCCGTCGAGAGGCTTGCACACGGCTTTGCCGTGCTCGCTCAAGAATTCTCCCATGTCCTGCATATCGCGCGTGATGAGCGTGGGGGCGCAGCATTCGGGAAACCAGGCCGTGAAGACCTTTTCATTCATGTCCCGCAACCCCTGAGGCCGGTTGCAAACCAGCGCGCCCTGCAGTTGCGCCCGATCGAGGATATAGGTGCTGTAGATATACTCGGTGTCGAAGGGCGGATCTTTGCGCATCAGAATCACGTCGAAATCGCCGAGTTTGCTGCCGGCGGGCCGGCCCAGCGAGAACCAGCTCGAGGAGTCATCCATGACCTTGAGCGGCGCGAGCCGGCCCCAGGCGACCCCATCACGCAGCCACAGATCTTTCAGCTCGGCGTAAAAGAGCTCCCAACCTCGCGCTTGCGCCGCAAGCAGTATCCTCAAGGTGCTGTCCTTCGCCGGCTTGATCGCTCCGATGGGGTCCATGACCACGACGAGACGCACTGGAGACGACTTTTTCATTCCTCCAGTCTAGCGCAAGCGGTGCCGCCGGCTCTCTTAGGAAAACTGTGAACTAGGCCACCGTTGTTTGGGCCCGCATGCCTCGAAATGTCGACCCCGTACCGTGGCTTGCGAGGTCTGGATATGTTAAAAAGCCACAAGATTCCAGCACCTACGCAATGGAGAGCATGATCACCAGCGGCAAGCCTAAACTCACGGGCCTCAAGGTTCTCGTGATCGACGACAGCAAGACCATTCGCCGGACCGCTGAAACACTTCTCACCAAAGAAGGCTGTGAAGTGTTCACGGCAGTCGATGGTTTCGATGCCCTGTCCAAGATCGCCGATCATCAGCCGGACATCGTGTTCGTGGACATCATGATGCCTCGCTTGGATGGATATCAGACCTGTTCGCTGATCAAGCACAACAAGGTGTTCAAGCAAATTCCCGTGATCATGCTGTCCAGCAAGGATGGTTTGTTCGATCGGGCTCGCGGCCGCATCGTAGGATCGGAACATTACTTGACCAAGCCGTTCACCAAAGACGAATTGTTGGGCGCGATCGAAGCTCACGTCGGGAAATGACGGAGAATACGCGATGCCACTGATTCTAATTGTTGACGATTCACCCACCGAGGTATTCGTCATGCAAAAGGCGCTCGAGAAGCACGGCTTCAAGACCGCCGCCGCCGAGAATGGCGCCGAGGGCGTGCGCAAGGCGCGGGAAATGAAGCCGGATCTGATTTTCATGGATATCGTGATGCCGGGCGTTAACGGCTATCAAGCCACGCGGATGCTCATCAACGACCCCGAGACCAGTTTGATCCCCATCATCATGGTGACTACCAAGGGTCAGGAGACGGATCGCGTCTGGGGATTGCGGCAAGGCGCCATAGATTACTTGGTCAAGCCGGTGTCCGCGCAGGCTTTAGTCGAGAAGGCGCAGGCCGCACTGGCCACATGACGAGTACGACTAGCGGGTCCGACACCAGTCTGCGCGGCTTGCGCGACCGACCATTCGAATTGCTCAAGGAACTGGAGAAGCGCAGCCGCACGGTGGCGGCGAACAGTGTTGCCGACGCGGAGGCGGGGCAGGAGTGGGTGGGAGTTGCTTTTCGCATGGGCGGCGAGACTTTCCTGGTTGCCCGCGAGGAGACGCGCGAGGTTTTGGGTTATCCGGCCGTCGTCACCCGCATTCCCGGCGCCAAGAGCTGGGTAAAGGGGTTGGCAAACGTCCGCGGTGCGCTGATGCCCATGCTGGACTTGCGGCAATTCCTGGGCAGCGGTGCGACGGCGTCGGGGCGCAATACCCGAATTGTGGTGGTCAATCACCGGGACATCCCGGCCGGATTGATGGTCGATGAGGTCTTGGGGTTTCGGCGTTTTGCGGAAGCGGAATTCAACGCGGAGGCTCCCCCGACCGTGATCCGCTGCGATAGCTACCTGGCCGGCGCTTTTCGCCGCGGGGGCGAAGTGTGGCCGGTTTTGAGTTTGAAGAGCTTGGTTGAGAGCCAGAGTTTCTTGCAGGCAGCAAGTTAGATCTTTGGAACATAAAGATGACGACACGTCGAACCGAAACATCACCGAATATCAATCTTCTGCCGATTTTGGCGGGGCTTGTCGTGGTGTGTCTCGTCATCGCTGCCGTCCTGACGGCACTGACGCGCAACTCCGCGCCGGTCGCGGCTCCCGGGGAGCAGTTGTCGCTGGTGGTCCAGCGCATGCCCTTCGAGGCGCAAAACGCCCTGCGCGGGGAGGCCAGCTCCTTCGATGCCCTCACCAAGAGCGCGGCACGCATCAAGAGTCTGCGCGCCGCCATCCCCGGTACTGCTGAAGCAACCTGGAGCAAGCTGAGCGCCGGCGTGACGACGGTCACGGAGGCTCGTCCGGCCGTCGAAGCGATCCAAGCGGCCAATCAAGAGGTTCGTGAGCTGGCGCCTAAATTGTTGTCCGAACTGGGCGATCTCGGCAGTTCGGTGGGTGTGCAAAAGCTCGAAGGCATGAGCCGGTATCTGGAGCGCTTCGAACTCACCGTGCAGCGCATTCAGCAGGATTTGAATGGTTTGGGATCCGGTGTGAGCGATGCCGGACCGAGCGCGCAGCGCCTGGCGGATAGCCTGGAATTCCTAAATCAAGTGATCCGAGGCCTGTCCGGGGAAGAGTCCGGTATT
>Ga0193716_1000416_pt1 | contig 26173 bp, 23 predicted proteins | sample U2c1metaG_FD_145901 | JGI IMG/M metagenome (GOLD analysis project Ga0193716, IMG submission 145901) | Soil microbial communities from a riparian zone of the East river system, Colorado, United States - U2c1 | ecosystem: Environmental > Terrestrial > Soil > Riparian zone | place: USA: East River...
CGGAAAGGTCGAGGCGCAACAGCAGGCGGCGGCCAACGAGCAACGTGCCGAGCAGATCGCCCTCGACTACGCGGTGAACGCGGCGACGATGAACTTTCAGGATCTGAACACCTGGAAGGGCAAGCTGGTGAACGGCACCACACCGGGTCTCCACGACCAATTGACGAAGGCGGCCACCTCGATGGAACAGCTTCTCGTTCCGCTGGAATGGAATTCGACCTCGCAGCCCTTGGTGGCCAAGGTCCGGTCGGATACGAATGGCATCTACGTCGTCGACACGTTCGTCAGCGTCTTGACGAAGACGACGCAGGCGCCGGACAACCTCCAGTCCACCGCGACGTACAGCATCACCATTGACAGCAAGAACAATTGGCAGATCAGCGATGTCGGTGGCATCGGGGCGGTCGTCGGAGCGAAGTAGTGCCGAAACTCCGGGGAATCCAATGACTTGCAATCGGGTGGCCGCCGTTGCGCTGATACTCGGCATTGGTGCGGCGATTTTGGCACCGCCGGCGCACGCCAGCGATGCCGTCACGTACGAGGTTGTGTCGGAGCACATTTCGACGATCGGCGTGGAGTATGTCGATCAGACGGGGCGCAAGCTCTTGAGATCGGTGCCACTGCCATGGCGACTCGACGTGACGCTCGACGACGCCAAGGGACCCACCGGACCCGGCGCGCAGGTCCGCGCCGATTGGCGACCGACCGCTCGGCCGTCACTATGGGTCATCGTCCGGATCTACAGCAACGGACGGTTGCTCTGCCAGAGCACCCTCGATGTCGGGAATGCCACCTGCTACGGGAACACGCCGCACGTTTCATGATTCCTGCCCCCTGCAGCGTGAGCACCAGATGCGGATCAAGAACGCGCAGCATAGTTAGACTATTTTGATGGATTCGCCACCGACGGATGGGCAGCTCAATGACGCATGACGCCACTGAACCTGACCGGATCCGGTTGCGGCCACCACAGGTCCAGGAGGCCTCTGCCGGCAGAACTCTCTCACCCGGCGAGATGAGTTTCGGGACCCCGACAAGTCTCGATGACCTCGACCGCGTTCTGATCGAATGCCTGCTGCAGGACGGCAAGATGACCAACCGTGTGTTGGCTACGAACACCGGGATAAGTGAATCCGCGGTGAGCATTCGCCTTCGAAAGCTGGCCGCCAACGGCGCGATCATCTTTACGGCGCTCATCGATTGGGAAGTGGCAGGCTTCGAGTGGTTTGTCATTGCCCGGATCAGGACACAGGGCCGGTCACCTCGCGACGTCGCAGAGGACGTGAGCCGACTCGACGAGTGCGAGGCGGTCGCGGTGACACTGGGAACTCACGACGTGCTCGCGTACTTCCTCGTCAAGGACCGCGCCGAGTTACGCAAGCTCACCAACGACGATCTTCCGGCGATCAGTGGGATCTCCGAAATGAGCGTCGATCTGGCCACGGAGACGTCGGTCGCGCCCAACGGTCGGCGGCTGTTTCTGGCAAGAGGCGCGCCACCAATCCGGCTGCCTGCCCCCAAGATCGATCTCGACGACCTCGATGTCGCGATCCTGCAGGCATTGATTGACGACGGGCGACAGTCCAGCCGCAAGATCGCACGGACTCACGATGTGTCGGAGGGAACGATCCGGGCGAGGTTGAGTCGACTCACCCAGGCGGGGTTGGTCCGGGTGGTGGCCATGGTGGAACCTGCGGCGCTCGGTCTGGCCGGTGTGATCGCCAGCGTCGCGATGCGAGTCGACCGCTCCCGGATCACCGCCATCCAGAAGGAACTCACTGCCATGCCGGAGCTCGTGTTCCTGGCCGTTTGTGTCGGCAGCTCCGACATCAGCTTCACTCTGACCGCGGCGGATCCGCAGCAACTCATCGAACTGATATCCACGCGCGTACAGACCATCGACGGCGTCGTCGCCACCGACACCCTGTTCATGGTCGATGTCGTGCGGTTCAGCCCGTACATGTGGCGACTGGACGTCGCCGAGTAGCTCCGGCGAGCGGGAGCTACGGCGGATTGCGGGCGAGGTGATCAGTGCGGGCAGAGGCCCGCGGACGTCTCTTCTGCGACGATCTGCGCGACCGGCTGGCCGAGATGCGCCGCGAAACCCGGTGTGGGCTTCATGACCCATTTACCGTCCTCGAAGAGCATGATCCGAGGTTGCTCGGTGGCTCCGACGTCCATGCGCACGACCGCCGTGCCTTCCGCAGCGTCCAGGCTGACCCCGGCGACCCGGATCGTCGGGCCCGCCTTCTTGCAGGTTTCGTAGAAGGTCACGAAGTCGTCCTGGGTGATTCCAACGCGGACCTGGTGCGACATGCGCTCCCACACCCCGGCGAAATCGCCCGACGAGAACCGGTCGGCGTTTGCCTGTGCTGCGGCAACGGCTGCTGACAGCGTCTCCGGCACGTCTGAGCTGCTTCGTCCGACGGTCGAGTTGGACGCGCCATCGGCGATGCCACACGCGGAGCAGACGGTCGCCAACAGCAACGCTGATAGGGCGGAGACGAATGACCTCATCGCCGAAGGGTAAGGCCATTGGGGCTCGCACGTCAGCCCTAGAGCACATTCTCACCACGAAATGGACCAACGGCCGGGAGTGGTCCTTGGACTCACTTCCGGCCGTTGGTCGGTTACCGCCTTGCTGGCGGTGTCATTCAGTTGCCGAACGGTGCGTCGTTCTCGGTTGCGGGGACGGCGGCGGGCTGGTCGGTGCCGACCTGTCCTGCGGTCTGCTGCACGGTGGCCGACGGGGCGGGAGCACCCAACTTGCCGGCCACATAGTCAGCCGCCTGGACGGCCATTCCGTTGTCCTTGTAGGAGCTGTGCGCGGAGCGGTCGAGTCCACCGGGGAAGCAGACGGGGTCGCCGGTGGCGCACAGCTGCAGGGTCTTGGGTGCGTAGGCCGAGCCGATGTTGATGTCCGGTGCGCCGCTGGCGACCAGGTTCATGAACCAGGGGTCGGGGGTTCCGAACAGCACCACTGAGCTGACGTGTGAGGCGACTGAAGAAGGCAGCGGGCCCAGGCCTGCGGGCACGTCGACCCCGGCGGGGACGCTGTCGGCGGTGGTGTAGCCGGCGACTGCGGCGCCTTGGGAGTAGCCGCCGAGCACGATCTTGGTGGCGGGGCAGCTGGTGGCGATCGACTGGATCGTGTTGCTGGCGTCGGCGACGCCTTCGGTGGCTTGTCCGAAGTTCAGGGATGCGGGGTAGTTGATCGGGTAGACCGCGATGGACTTGCCGGGCATCCGCGCGTTGAGTGCGTCGACGAAGGCTTGGCCGGTGGCGCCGACGCCGGGTGCTTCGTTGGTGCCGCGGGCGAAGAGGACTTCGACGTTGGCGCACGCACCGTCGGCGGCGCGGGCTTGTGCCAACGATCCGGCCGGTGCGGCAAACGAGCCGGCGAAGATCCCTGCCACGGCGAGTGCGGCGAAGACCGCCGACACCGCTGCGCGGGTGAAGCTGTTCTTCCTCACTGCCTGGGGTGTAACGGTGCTCATCATCCGGCTCCTCTGCCAAGTACCTGCTTGTCGCCACTTCAATGTTTAAGTGACTTCCTGGCACGTACAAGTGGGATACCGGACCGACGATTCCGCGAAGTCAAGTGATCTACACCACTTGAGCAAAGGTGCGGCTCAGGATGGTGCGGCGCTTGGCCAGCTGTCGTCCGCGGGCAGGCCGTCGATGATGCGCTGGCAAATCGTGCCGAGCTGACGAACCTGGGCCTGCGTCAGGCGGTCGAAGACGAGCTCGCGCACCGCGGCCACATGCGACGGGGCGGCTTCCTTCAGGCTGCGAAGTCCCGCGGGGGCCAGAACCGCAAGGGTGTAACGACTGTCCTGCGGATCGGGCCGACGTGATACCCAGCCGCGTTTCTCCAAACGGCCTACGGCCTGGGACAACCGCGGCAGCGAGCTGCCCGCGACCGTGGCGAGAACGCTCATCCGAAGCCTCGTCTTCGGCGCCTCCGACAGCCGCGCCAGGATCAGGTACTCATACTGGCTGATCCCGAACTCGCGCTGCAGCTGTGCGCTCAACACCGGCTGCAATCGCAGGACCATCGTCGACAGCTGCGCCCAAACCTGTTGCTCCTGCGGGTCCAGCCATCGAGTCGTGTCGGCGGTACTCATGTTCTCATCCTAACTTAATCGTTGAACCGGGAATGCCGCCCACGCTTAAGTGTTTAACCGAGAAGAGGGCCGGAAGGCCACAGTACGGAAGAGGGTCAGCGATGAAGGCAATGGGAGTGACCGGGCCGGACTTCATGCCGCGCCTCTTCGACGTCGACGAACCATTCGCCGCGCCCGACGGAGTCGTCGTCGACGTGATCGCCGCCTCGGTCAACGACTTCGACCGAGCCGCCGTCCGCGGGCGCTACCTCGCTGCGACAGACCAGTTCGCGCCCATCTTGCTGGGCCGCGACTTCGTCGGCAGGGTGGCCGCCGTCGGCGATGACGTGGACTACATCGACGTCGGCACGTACGTCGCCGGGGCCCTGGCGCCGCAACCGGCGGGCCAGCCAGGCACCTTCACCGACAAGGTTGCGGTTCCGGCAAGACTGCTGGCTCCCATCCCCGATGGTGTCGGCGTCGTGGAAGCCGCCGCCGTGGGTTTGGCTGGGGTGACGGCGTCCGACGCAATCGACGCGCTGGGCCCGGCAAGCCTTGGGCACATGGTGGTCCACGGTCCCGTGAGTGGGGTTGGCGGATTCGCGCTACAACTGGCGAAGGCCCGCGGTGCCGTCGTCGCGGCCATCACCCCGCAGGAGCAAGCTGACCTGGCGTTGGCGCTCGGTGCCGACGTCGTCATTCCGGACGGCCCGAGCGCCACACGATCAATTGAGAAGGTGCAGAGCATCTTTGGCGGCGGCGTCGACACCGCCATCCACGTCGCCGGACACCGCTCCGTTGTCGCAGGCGTGGTGCGGCCGGGTGGGAGGTTCACCTCCGTTGCCGACGGATCCGTTTTCGATACGCATGAGGGCTTCGTGCCGACCAACGTCGCCCCGAGCGGACACCAGCTGATGAATCTCCTGTTCAAGGTTGCCGCGCACCGTCTGGACAGCCATGTGCACCGCACCGTGTCCTTCGATCAGCTCGCCGGTGCGGTCATCGCGCGGAGCACGCACGACGGCGGTCGCGTCGTGCTCGTCCGCTGATCCCGACTGGCAGTTCCGGCCCCCTTTACCCTCGTCGAGGCGTTTCGTCTGCAATGGGGTGCACCGTAAGACGATCAGGCGGATACTCCATTTCGCAGTGCGAATTCGAGGGGGGAATCAGTGAGCTCGCGCGTCGGTGAGACGTTCGGCAAGTACAGGATCATCAGCTTGCTGGGGCGGGGCGGAATGGGCGAGGTATATGAAGCCCACGACACCAGCAAGAACCGAACGGTTGCGCTGAAGATCCTCCGTGAAGAGTTCTCGCAGGACGAGACGTTTCGCACCCGGTTTCTTCGTGAGTCTCACTCCGCGGCGGTCTTGCAGGAACCGCACGTCATCCCGATTCATGACTGGGGTGACGTCGACGGCAACCTGTTCATCGACATGCGCCTCGTCACCGGCCAGACGCTGGACGATCTGCTCGCCGACAGTGCGCTCGCTCCGGAGCGGGCGGTGGCCGTCATCGCTCAGATCGGCGCCGCCCTGGACGCAGCGCACGCGCAAGGGCTGATACACCGCGACGTCAAACCGGCGAACATCATCGTGACGCCTGCAGACTTTGCGTACCTGGTGGATTTCGGAATCGCCCAGACCCGAACCGACACACGACTCACCATGGCGGGCACCCAAATAGGGTCCATGGCCTACATGGCCCCGGAACGCTTCAACAATCAACCGGCCACACCGGCAGTCGACATCTACGCGTTGGCGTGCGTGCTCTACGAGAGCCTCACCGGGGATCGGCCATTTCCGAACGACCAAGTAGAACACGTCATCGCTGCGCACATCGCCCAGCCGCCTCCTCGGCCCAGTGAAGTCAATCGACGCGTGCCGGCAGCCTTCGATGCGGTCGTCGCCCGCGGCATGGCGAAGGACCCCGATGACCGCTTCGGCTCGGCGGCAGCGTTGGGGCGTGCCGCTCAGCGCGCCCTCGCACAGACCGGGCAGCCGCAGGGAAACATCGCAACGACGGTGGGACCGTCCTCGGCGCCGACCTGGGCGCCCTACGGCGACCCCACGCACGCCGGGCCCGCGGGGGCGGTAACACAGGCGGCGCCTTACGGTGGCTCCCCGCCAGTGCCAGCCTCGCCACAAACCTGGGGGGCCTACAACGGCGGGCCCCCATCCGGGCCGATGCCTGCAAGCCCGACGGTAGCCAGTTCAGGGCCGAGGCCGGCCGACCGCCGCCCGCGGTGGCTGCTCCCTGCGGGGATCGTGGTCGCAGCGGTATTGCTTGGCGCCATCGGGGTCGTCATCGGCCTTCTGGCAGGCAGGGGCAATTCGGGACAGACCGCAGGCCCGACGCTGACGCCCGCTGGTGGACAGTCGGGCCAGACCGCCAGCCCGCCTCAGACACCGACCTCGCCCGCCGAGGCGGGCGGGCTGCCGCCGATCGTTCAAGGTCCCGACAACAGCCTCAGCCATCAGTCGTGTGACCAGGGATTTTCGCTGCCGACCGCCTCCGGATTCGGCAGCCACGCCGGACGAGGGACTCCCGAGACGTCCTGCTACTTCGCAAGTAGTGTGCTCACCTCGTATTGGAACCAGTACGGCAATGCCAGTCGTCTGCCCCGCACCGTGGCGGCTCCTGGCGCAGTCAACTGCGGCACCATCAGCGGCGCTGAGTGCGCCGGACCCAACTTCCTCATGCAATGCGTGGCGGTCGGCACGGACAACTGGATCACCTGCACCGGAGGAAACAACGCCCGCGTCTACTTGTACTGACACTCACCCTGGCGAGGCGCAGTGGCCTGCCGGGAGAGCCGCCAGGTGGTCGCGCAGCCAGTTCGCGACCTCGGTCAGGTCTGAGGTGCCCTCATCGAAGGACCCCGAAGCGGGCTCCACGGCGATCGCCACCGCAACGGTGCCGGTTGGAGTGTTCAGGGTGCCGATCTGCCTGACGAGGTAGTTTCCGGTGGGCGACGGACCCCACCCGCCCTTGAAGCGGGAATCGGGAATGGTGCCGATGCCCCAACGCTGATCGGGCACCACCTCGCCCATCAACGCGAAGATCGGGTCGTTGCGAGGGTCGCAGACGGCACTCGAGAGGAACTTCGCTTGATCTTCGAGCGACCAGTCCGTCTGGCCGAAGGCGGTGAACTCGGGTCGCACTTTTCGGTATTCGACGGTGGTCGGATCACCGGTCTCCTGCAGCACCGCTTCGACCTCGTGCGCTGCGGTGACCGGATCACCAAGCCCCGCCCAGATCGATTCGGCTGCCGTGTTGTCGGATTCGGTGATGGCCGCGCTCATCGCGGCCGTGGGAGTCGGCGAATTCTCCTGCCGCAGTGCGGCAATCGCCAGCGGCACCTTGATCGTCGACCAGGCCGGACCGCTCGGCAGATCGCCAAGTGTCATCGGCGGTTGGTTGGATCCCACCGCGGTGACCGCGATGCCGACCGGGGCGTGCAGTTGCGCCTGCAGTTGGGCGAAGGCGGCTTCCAGATTCGACGGCGCAGTACCGGACGGCGGCGGCGGAGCAGGCGCCTGTGCGGCAAGAGCGCTCGACTGTGGGGAGGACGCCGTGCTCGGTGAGAGATGGCGGCCGAGAATCACGCCGCCTGCGGATATCGCAATCGTCACCAAGACGAAGGCCGTGCCCGCGACGATCCAGCGAGCTCGGCTCCCCCGTTTCGGCATACGTCTAGTGTCGCTGGTCCGCGCCGACGCCCCGGTCACCATTTCCGACGTGTCGCCCCTGCGGCGCCCTGAGCTGCTAGGAAGGCGGCGCGGCCGTGAGGTAGGCGATGATGCCCTGCGTCACGGCCGCGGCATACCGTGCCCGGCCGTCGGGCGTCTGCATCTGGGCCGCCTCGTCGACGTTGCGCATGTTGCCGAGTTCGACAAGGACGGCGGGATACTCCGCCAGATTCAGGCCTGCGAGGTCAGCGCGTCCGTACAGACCCTGCGAGCCGATGTACGTGGACTCCTGCAGACCCGCCGCCACCAGGGAATCGCGCATCACCGTCGCCAACTGCATCGCGGGACCCGACTGAGCACCGTTGAGGGGCGGAGCCGAGTAGTTGACGTGGAAGCCGTGGCCAGAAGACGGCGCACCGTCGGCGTGAATACTCACGATCGCGTCGGGATGCATCGCGTTGGCATTCGCCGCTCTCTGGTCGACGCAAGGCCCCGCGGAGTCGTCATCCGGCCGGGACAACTCCGTTCTGACACCAATCTGATTGAGCGCAATGGCGATTCGTTGCACGACGTCCCAATTGAAGGCGTGCTCGGGGTAGCCGGAGTCGGTGGCGGTGCCGCTGGTCTGACAGTCCTTGGTGCCTCCTCGCCCGGTGGGCACCTGCCGGGTGAGGCTGGAGTCGTTGACGCCGCTGTGTCCTGGGTCCAGGAAGACCGACATCCCTGCCAGGTTCGGTGCAGCGAACGCAACACCAGGGGTGACGCTCACGAGGGCACACACCAGGGCCGCGACGAGGACGGCGCGTGAAGTACGCATTGGACCATGGTGCCTCAGCGGGGGCGGATGGCCGATCCGCGAGCTGTTCATCGCCGGAAGGCCAACAAAGGCTGTGGCCGCGCCGCGGGCAACTTATGCTGACGGCGCGGGCCCGTACAGCCTCACGGAGATCCGCGCATTCGCTCAGAAGTGGTTCGGGGGAACTAACTATGGCCGTCCCGCCCGTGGTAGAGATCCGGGAATGGGGTCGTCCCCCACGGCGTCTGACGTTGAGCCGGCCACTGCTGATGGGCCGGGAATGTGCCGGGGAGAACGTCGCCGACGACGAAGTCTCGCGACAGCACCTGCGGCTGGTGCCGAGTCCCACGGCACTTTCGGTGGTGGACCTTGACAGCCGCAACGGGACCACGGTCAACGGCGTTGCGCTGACGGGCCGCGGCACATTGTCGGTAGGCGATGTCGTACGACTGGGCCGCACCGAGCTCATCGTGCTGAGCGCCCCCGCGACAGTCGAACAACCGGCCGCGAGGCACGACCACGATCCGACGAGCCTCATCGACCTTGGGGCGGTCGTTCACTTCCCGCCGCCGCCGGCAGCGGCGGACCCCACCCGTTCGGGGGCGTTGCAACTCGCCGAACGCGTCCTTGGGATCGACCCGACGGGCACCCGTGAGCTGTTTCCCGCCTACACCGATCAGCCGAAGACGGTGCCGCTGCGGGTCTGGCAGGTCCTGCGCGGCTGCAGCGTTCTGGCCTATCTGGCGGTGATCGTGGCGCTGTTCGTGCGGCCCGCAGGCGGACTGTTCGTGTTCTTCCACGTCATCGTCCCGCTGTGGCCTGCACTGTTCTTCATCGCGCCAGGAGTGTGGCGCAACATCTGCCCACTCGCGGCGTCGAATCAGCTTCCGCGTGTCGCCGGGTTCAGCCGCGCTGGCACTGCGCCGAATTGGTTCTCGCGCAACGGTTTCCTGATAGCCACCAGCTTGTTCCTCGGCATTGCCGGTGCACGCATCGCCGGTTTGGATCGCAACGGTCCCGCGATGGCCGTCGTACTCGCGGTGATCATCGCCTCCGCCTTCACCGGTGGGGTGTTCCTGAAGGGTAAGAGCGGCTGGTGCAGCAGTGTGTGCCCACTGCTTCCGCTTCAGCGCGCCTACGGGCAGACGCCCTATGTGACGTCGCCCAACAGCCATTGCCGTCCCTGCGTTGGCTGCACGAAGAACTGCTATGACTTCAAGCCGAGGGCGGCTTGGCAGGCGGACATGGCCGAACCCGACCCGAAGTGGAGTGCGCCGCGGATGCTGTTCGTCGCCGCGCTGCCCGGTTTCATTCTCGGGTTCTTCACACTGCGCGCGCAGGCCGACGTCGCCACCACCGAAAGGTACGGACTGCTGGTACTTTTCGTACTCGTCAGCGTCGGCCTCTTCTACGCGGTCAACGCAATGACCCCGTTGAGCGCCGCAATGCTGACGGTCGGATTTGCTGCCGTCGCGCTCAATGCGTACTACTGGTTCACCGGACCGATCATCACCGATTCGCTCGCGCAGGTCACCGGAATCCAGGCCGCATGGCTGCGCTGGCCGATGAGCATCACGATCGCCGTTTTGACCCTGCTGTGGATCGCAAGGACCAGGGTGAGCGAATTGCAGTTCGCCTGGACCACCGGCACACGCAAGGAGCCCGTGCTTCTGGAATCCCCCAAGGTGCGCGCCGCGCCGTCCGCCGAAAGCGCCGCGGCGCGAGTGCGTTTCGGAGTCGACGGGCCGCCGGTGGGCGCCGACGTCGGGATGAGCCTGCTGGACATTGCCGAGAAGGGCGGCCAGCCGATCGAGGCGGGCTGCCGGATGGGAGTGTGCGGTGCAGATCCGGTCGCGGTGCTCGACGGGATGGATCAGCTGTCGGCGCCGGAGGCCGACGAGCTGAAGACGCTCAAACGCCTGGGCCTTGGCGCATCGAGCCGGATGGCCTGCTGTGCGCGCATCAAGACTGGCGAGGTCACCGTCTCGCTTACCCCCGAACGGGCCACCACGACCGGTAGCGCACCGGTGAGCTACGACAAGTCCATCGTCAGCGTCGTCGTGATCGGCAACGGCATCGCAGGGGTGACCGCCGCCGACTTCATCCGGCGTGGTCATCCCGACTGCGAGATCCACCTCATCGGGGCCGAGCCCCATGCTCTCTACAACAGGATGGGCATTTCCCGTCTGGTGTACGGCCGTTCGGCGATGCAAGGTCTGTACCTACTACCCGAACAGTGGTACGACGAGCACGCCGTGACCGCGTGGCTCAACACGGTGGCGACCGGTATCCACCTGCGCTCGCGAATGGTACGGCTGGGCACCGGGGACACGCTGCCCTATGACCGACTGATCCTGGCCATGGGGGCCAGCGCGGCGATCCCGTCGATCGACGGGATCAGAAGGCCAGGCAGTTTCGTGCTCCGCGAGGCCGGCGACGCGATGCGCATCCGCGCCTATGCCCAGCAGCACCGCGCCCATCGTGCGGTGGTGGCCGGCGGCGGGCTGCTTGGGCTGGAGGCGGCCTACGGCCTGCACCAACTAGGGCTCGACGTGACGGTGCTCGAGCGTGGTTCGCGGCTGCTGAGCCGTTCGGTCGACCCGCGATGCTCCGAGATCGTGGCCGATCATTTCGCCAGGGTGGGAATCACCGTGGCACGCAAAGCCGAAACAGACCATGTCGTCGGGTCACCGGCAGTCACCGGTGTGGCGCTCAAAGATGGCCGCACCCTGCCGTGTGAGGTGTTCCTGGCGGCGACGGGCAACAGTCCCAATGTCGCGCTGGCCCGAGACGCGGGCGTACCGGTGGGCAAGGGCGTGCTGGTCGACGACCGCATGCAGACCCGGGTTCCCGGCGTATTCGCCGCGGGAGACGTCGCCGAGCACGGTGACAAGGTACTGGGATTGTGGCCGGTGGCCACCGAGCAGGCGGAGGCCGCGGCCGTCAACGCGTTGGGCGGCCACCAGGTCGTGCCCATGGAAAACCCTGCGACCATCCTCAAAGGCGTTGATCTGGAACTCTTTTCGATCGGGAAAGTGGAACCTGAACCCGGCGATGAAGTGGTCACGTCGGATCTGCCCGCCATCCCCTCGTACCGGCGCCTGGTGGTTTCGCGGGGCCGTGTCGTGGGGGCTACGGTTCTGGGCCACCACCCCGCCGACCTGGCCGCGGCGCAGAAGGTGGTCCGGGATGACGCGGCGGTGGGCCCGGTATCGATGGGGGTGCTGCGGTCAGGCAATTGGAGCGTGCTCGGCGACCGCGAACGGTTGGCCTACTGAGCAGGATCCGTCGCTTGATACGTCAGCATCTTCGCGCCGATCCGAAGACACCATCCGGGTTGCAGCACCACGGGTTGTGCGCCGACCCTGGTCCATTCCGAGGCGCCCGGTGCGGCGACGAACGTGCCTGCCGGGGTGCCGGCATCCCGCACGAACACGGACTCGGCGCTCACGGTGACGTAAGCGTGCACGCGGGATATCTGCGGGTCATCGGCCAGCACGATGGGAGAGGCCGCCGAGTCGCGCACCATCGGGTCGGCCAGCGGGTTGCGTCCGATCACATAGGGCCGATCCAGCGGGTAGACCGCATCGTCACCAGTGGTCAGGGCACCGGCGACCGGGCGCGGGTTGGCCGTCTCGACGGCTGGTGCCTGTGCAGGAGGTCGGGCCAGAGGGGCCTGGCGCGGCCGCGGTGGGGTCTGCGCGCCGACCGGCCCGACCGGGGTCTGACGCTGCGCTTGGGCAGGTGGTCTCCCAACACTGGCGGGCGGGTCGCGCCTCTCGGGCGTGTGTGGTTGGGCTGCAACCGGTTTCGACGCATCTGACTTGAGCACGGCAAAGCCTCCGGCGGGAACCACGCCCGCGCGCAGACCCGTGTGATGACCCATGCCGACCGCCAGGCCGCCAGGGCCGCCGATCGTGACCTTGTCGATGGTTTGGGGGAGCGTTTCGTCGACCCAGGTCAGCGCTCGCTGTCCAGTCAGCCTGCGGCCCTGGCCATCGGATTCGACGTCGGCGGTCACCGGTCCGCGCAGAATCAACAGCAGCCCGTCAGCGGTGGGAGCGATGAGACCGAATGGGGGAATCAGAGCCGAGTCGGGACCCAGTGCGATGGTGGCGAGCGCCTTGGCCAGAGCGCGACCGGGAGACTCGACGCCCGCGGTTGCGTCGAGAGCGGCCAGCAGGGGAGCGGCACCAGCGGTCTCATCGGCGATGTACATCACCACATCGCCGGTGCGTGCCACCAGACCGTCGCCGCGCCCGACGGCGACTCGGTAACTTTTCAGATCCACCCCGGGCCGCCCGTCGTCGTGGTTGTCAGGGCATCATTTTGCACGAATCCATCGGCAGTCGGTGCCGGTCGGCGACGACGATGACTCCGCACGCCGGCGGTCGCATCGTCCTCGTCCGCTGAGCCGCCCCGACAGGGGTGTGGTGTCCGTCACGAGGTGGTGTCGCCGGGTTTGGCCGGGGGCGGTAGCGGGTAAAAAATGGCGTCGCCGCGGAGCGGGCATCGGGGCCTGGCGCCGGGTCGGAAATCAGTATGAGGCGGTGGAGTCGAAATGAGCGTCAAAAGTCGTCTGTTCGGTGCTGTGGTGGTTGCCTTCGCGGGGCTCGTGGGCCCAGCGATCGGCATGCCGTCCGCGTCCGCTGCCCCGTGTTCCGATGTCGAGGTGATATTCGCGCGCGGCACGTTCGAGCCACCAGGCGTCGGCGACACCGGGCAGGCCTTCGTCGATGCGTTGCGCGCGAAACTCGGCGACAAGTCGGTCGACGTGTATCCGGTGAACTATCCGGCGTCCATCGACTTCTCCACTGCCGCTGCGGGTGTGATCGATGCGAGCAACAGGGTCCGCGACGTCGCGACAAGTTGCCCGAAGACCAAGATGGTGCTCGGCGGTTACTCCCAAGGGGCGGCCGTGATGGCCTACACCACCGAGGACTCGATACCCGCCGGTTACACCCTGCCGCCCGGCATCACCGGGCCGATGGCGCCCGAGGTGGCCAACCACGTCGCCGCCGTCGCTCTCTTCGGAAAGCCATCGAGCGGTTTCTTGCAGCAGATCTACACCGGGGCACCGCCGATCTCAGTGGGCCACCTCTATACGGGGAAGACCACCGACATCTGCATTCCCAACGATCCGATCTGCTCGCCAACCGGCGGTGACAACGCCGCGCACACCCTGTACGCGGTGAACGGGCTGACCGGTCAGGCGGCCGACTACGCGGCCGGTCGCCTCAGCGGAAGCGGGGCGGGCAGCCAGTAAGGCACACCCGTCACATCTTGATCGCTGGAATCAGCCGCTCGAGACTCCAGAGGCGGTCACGTCGGGCGGATAGGCACGACAGCGCCAGGGCGACCGCCCATATGCCGATCAATACGATGATCGCCTGCCATAGCCGGCCGTCGATGCCGCCGAGGATGAGTTGTCGTAATCCGTTGACGCCGAAGGTCATCGGGTCGAAGCCGTGCAGCGCCTGGAAGGGCTGTGACGTGGTTTCGACCGGGTACATGCCGCCGGCGCTGACCAGTTGCAGCATGAGCAACGCCATGATCAGTACGCGGCCCACCGCTGGGCCGACGAGAGCGTTGATCGCCTGCGTCGCGGCCACGAACGCGAACGACACCAGGATCATGAATCCCAACATCGCGACGGGATGCGCCACCTGCATGCCGAGGGCGAACCGCACCACGCAGTACAGGATGATCGCCTGGAATACCCCGATGGCCGCGGCGGGCAGGTAGCTGGCGAGCACCACCCGGATCGCGAGCACCTCCGCGGCGATCGCACGACTCTGCAACGGCCGCAGCACCATCCACAGCACCAGTGCGCCGAAGAACAGGGCCAGCGTGAGGAAGAACGGGGCCATGCCGGTGGCGAAGTTGGGTGCGGGGTTGTCGTCGGTGACGTTGAGTTGCACCGGGCCGCCGATGGTGTCGGCGATCGCGTCCTTCTGCTGGGGCGTCCAGCTGGGCACCTGTTTGGCGCCGTCCCCGAGCTTGGTCGCCAACTCCGTCGACCCGGTCTTGAGTTGTGCCGACCCGGATTTGAGCTGTGCGGTGCCGGACTTGAGCTGCCGTGCGCCATCGTCGAGTTGTACGATGCCGCGCGACAATTGGGCATTGCCGGAGGCAAGTTGGCTGGCGCCGTCGCGCAGTTGGTTCAGCTTGCTGGTCAGCTCCTGTCCTGTGCTGCCCACCTGATCGAGGGCGGACTGCAGGGGACTGCCTGGTGTGCGCAGCGTCGACGTCAGCGATATCGCGGCATTCTGTGCGTCGGTCAGCTGCTGATGGATCTGGGGTGTGAACTGATGCGACTGGAGCTGGTCCTGCAGTCCGCGCAGGGTCTGGGCGGCGCCGCCTGCCACCGGATCCGGGCTAGTGGACAGCTGTTGGATCACCGACGCGATCACGGAGGCGGCAGCGTCCTGCGAGGCTGCGATCGCACCGACCTGGTCGGCGGCTTGCCCGATCGCGGTGGCGCCGTTCTGTAGCTGATCGGTGTTGCCGCCGATGAGTGACAGCGCCTTGGTCAGCTTGAGCAGGGGGTCGGTGGCCTGGTTGATTCCGGTGGAGAGCTTCTGGGCGCCGGTGGCCAGCCTCGCCGAGCCCGAGCGTGCGGTGTCCAGTCCGGACACCAGCTTCCCCGCGCCGTCGTCGGCCTGCCCGATGCCGGTGTCGAGCTTTGCCGCCCCATCGGCGAGTTGCTGGGCGCCGTCGGCGGCCTGCTTGATCCCCGCACCGGACGAAACGATTTGTGAGAGCACCTGATTGACGGCCTGCCCGGAGATCCGGGACGATACCGCGTTGAGTACCTGGCTCATCGCGCTGCGACCGATGCTCGACGAGATGTAGTTGTTGGCGTCGTTGTACACCACGCGCATGTCGGCCCTCTTCGGCTGCCCGGTCATCGGCGAGGCGACCGCTTCGCTGAAGTCCGCGGGCAACTCGAGCATGAAGTAGTACTTGCCGTGTTCGACGCCACTGCGTGCTTCCTCGGCGTCCACGACGTGCCAGTCCAGGCTCTTGTCAGTCGTCAGACTCTTGGCGATCTGGGCGCCCGCGTTGATCTGCTGGCCGGAGACGACGGTCCCGCGGTCGGCGTTGACAAGGGCCACGGGCATCTTGTCCACGTTGCCGAACGGGTTCCAGAACGCCCACAGATACAGCGCCCCGTACACCAGCGGCAGCAGCATCAGCACCACGATCGCGATGCGCGTCATCCGGTTGCGGCCGAAACGCTTGATCTCCGAACCGAATGCGAGTCCAGCCAGCATCGTCAGTCCCTTCCGGTCAGAACGCGGTGATCATGTAGATCGTGATCGGGGGCTTCAACGCCCAGTGGGTTGGTCACCCCGACGATCACGGTGCGTTGCGTCGCGATCGCGCCGAGTCGCTCGACCGCGACCGCCCGCCGTGAGACGTCGCGCACCTGTTCGAGGTCCCCGACCACGAGGATGGGGCGTCCCGACAGCAGTGCCAACGTGATCCGCAGCAAGAACAGCTCTAGGTCGGACAACTCGACGATGAAGGTGTCGGCCGAGGGCGGGGGAATCTCGCCGAACACCAAGTCCAGTTCAACCCGGCCGGCGTCGATCGGCACCCGTGAGTACCACGGCGCCAGCCACCGCCGTTGCTCGGCGAGCACGGTCTTCACGGTCACCGACTCGTCCAGCTCGTCGATGTCGTCGAACGCCGCGATCGCGCAGTGCCTTCGGATGCCACGCGGCCCAGTGTCGCCGAGCACCGTCAAGCTGCCGTGGCTCGGCTTGAAGCGGCCCGCGAGCGTCAACAGCAGCGCGGTCTGTCCCGGTCCGCCGGGCATCTGAATGGCGTGGAAGCCCGACGACAGTGCCAGATCGATGTCCGAGAACAAGGGGCCGTGCTCACCGTCCACTCCCAGTCCAGTGGCGGTGATCAGCGCCGGTGCGGGGGGAGTATCGGTCGACTCCTGCGGCGCTTCGGCTTCCTGTCCGTCTGGTGCGTCAATGGGCTTGCTCTCTTCAGGTGCCACGCGCTCACGCTACGGGCGAGGCGCCGAAGTCACGCGATCGAGCGGTGTGGGGAGGACGACACCTTGGTCGGCGAGTGATGTCAAGACGTCGTTGAGGATGTCGGCGCGGGATATGGTGCGGTCGCCAGCCCCCCAGCGCTCGGCGGCGACCTCGAACACGTATAGCGCAATCCGGGTGGTCATCCGCACGCGCAGGTCATCCACCGGCACCGCCAGCCGCTCGGCAAGGGCTTGCTCGAAACCCTTGAACGAGTCGGTGCTGATGTCGAAGAATCGGGTACGCAGAACGGGTGCCGCGTCGATGATGCGCCGAATCTCGACATACCGCGGGTCATCGACCATCGCTTCGAGCGAATCCAGCAGCACGACGGCCAGCGACTTCCCCAGAGGTTCATCGGCAGGGCGCGATCTAAGAACGTCACCCAGGTCGGTGATCACGAGAATCCGATCGAGGGCGAGCAGGTCCTTGCTCGTGAAGTAGCGGTAGAGCGTCGAAGGAGCCACCTCGGCCTTCTCCGCGATCTGCTCCATCGTCGTCTGGTCGTACCCCTGGGCAATGAACAGCTCGATTGCCACGTCGACGATGTGCTCGCGCGTCCGCGCCGCCTTCACCTCACGTAGTCCCACGGCTCCAGCGTATCCAAGCTTGACAGTTCGTGAGAGTGTTTCTACATTCAAAGTGACTCCGAAATCGGAGTCTCTCCGATAAATGCGAGGATCGCAGCCATGAACACCCTGTCCGTATCGACCTTCAGCCTGCGTGAGCAGCTGGGACGACCGATGGACTTCACGTTCACCGACCCGTCCGGCAAGGAGCTCCGCTTCACCTTTCCGTCCACCGGCGAGGTCGGCCTCTCGGAGTTCCCTGCGCGCGCGAAAACCACCTTCGGGGTGGGCGCGATCGAGACCGTCTCCTTCCAGTTCTCTGGTCTTGACGATCCCGAGTTGGACAGGTTCGCCGACCACCTCCTCGCCAGTGACGTACGGCTGCTCAACGTCGCCGTCGACGTCGGCGATCTTCTGGACGCCGACCCGGCGAAGCGGTTGGCCGACATCGCGGTGATCAAGCAATGGATCGATCGCTGCGCGGAGATGGGCTCGACGTTCGTCCGCGTCAACCCCGGCTCGCCGCTGAGCCCGCACGCCGGCCAACAGCCGCCCCGCTACCTGGTGGAGGCGCTGCGCGAACTCGGAGACTACGCAGCGGCGAAGGGCACTCGGCTCTTGGTCGAGAACCATGGCGGCCCGAGCAGCGATCCGGACTGGATGAACAAGCTCCTCGACGCCGTCGGCAAGGACCGCTGCGGGCTGCTGCTGGACCTCGGTAACTTCGACGCCCTCCTTGCGCCGATGAGGGCAGTCCTCTTCGGTGGTGGCGACCCCGCACGCGCGGCCGACGGCATCGACACGTCGTCGCTCTATGCCGACATCGAGGCATTGGCACCGCGTGCCGAGCACGTCCACGTCAAGGCGCACCACGTCGGTGGCGACGGTGAGGTCGGCGCCGTGGACCTGGTCCGGGCCATCGGCATCCTCACCGCCCACGGCTACCGCGGTGCGCTCTCCGTCGAGTACGAGGGCACCGGTGGCGACCCGTGGGCCAAGACCGCCCGCGTCCTCGAGGTCGCTGCCACTGCTGCACGGGGAGCGGTCCGATGAGCGTTGCCGACACCGACGTCGTCGACGTCCTCATCGTCGGATCGGGTCCCGCAGGCTCGATGTATGCGCGCACCATCGGCGACGCCGTCCCCGACGCGACGATCTTGATGGTCGAGGTCGGTCCGGCGATTCCCGGGACCCGAGGGAAGCACACCCAGAACATGTCGGAAGCCGACCGGGTCGCCGCGCAGCTGCTCACCCAAGGGCCCGACACCGGCAAGGAGCGGGCGACCGCACTGTCCGACATCGCGCCCGGCCTCGACCCGAGCCTGGAGTTCCGGCAGACGATCCTTCCCGGCCTGTTCTTCGTCGACCCCAGGCCGAATCTCGCCGACGGTGACGTGGGGCTGCCCGCCGCGAGCATGGCCAGCGGTGTGGGCGGGATGGGTATCCACTGGGGCACGGCCTGCCCCCGCCCGCACCAGTCCGAGCGAATCTCGTTCATCCCCGCCGGCGAGATGGACGCAGCGCTCATCCACGCCGAGCAGGTGCTGAACGTCACGACTCCGCACGGTGAAGGGACCGGGCTGCTGGCTGCCCTGCGCCGGGCAGTCGCCGAGGAGTTCGACGGGACCGGGCTCACCCCAACCCAATTCATGCCGACGGCAACGCATTCAAACCGCCAGGGGCTGCAATTCTCGGGTACCGGCGCGATCCTCGGTGACCTCGAGCGAACGGTCCCTGGGTTTGAGCTGAAATCGCAGACCCTGGCCCGACGGGTGATCGTCGAAGGCGGTGTCGCGGTTGGCGCCGAACTCGAGGATCGCCGCACGGGCGAGCGGTACATGGTGCGCGCGTCGAACGTCGTGGTGTGCGCCGACAGCCTGCGCACCCCGCAGCTGTTGTTCGCGTCCGACATCCGTCCGCCCGCGCTCGGTCACTACCTCAACGAGCACTACCAAATGGTGACTCTGATGACTCTGATCGACGAGTTCGATCCGGCGAAGTACACGGCCGACGCGAATTCGATTGGCTCGGTGCTCGTTCCGTTCTCCGATGCCCGTCCCATGCAAGGAGGAGTCACCTCACTCGCCGGGTCACCGTACAAGATTCCCGGCTTTGATGATTCGGCCGTCGCACGGCTCGGCGTGCTCTCCTGGTATGCCGCCAAGGACGTCCAGTACCGGGATGCGGTCCAGTTCAGCGACACCGAGACGGACTTCTACGGAATGCCAAGGATGACGATTCACTACTCGCGGACCGCAACGGATTTGGCGACGATCGAGGAGATGCGGCAGAACTCGTTGCGCAGTGCCGAGCGGGTCGGTAACCCCATCGAGCCGCCTCAGCTCGGGGCAGGCGGCTCGTCGCTGCACTACCAAGGCACCGTGCGGATGGGCGTCACCGACGACGGCACCTCCGTCTGCGATCCCTACCTTCGAGTGTGGGGCGTCGAGAACCTCTTCGTCGGCGGCAACGGCGTGATCCCCACCGCGACCGCGGCCAACCCCACGCTCACCAACGTCGCGCTGGCTTGGCGCGCCGCCACCGAGCTCGCCAGAATGCTGACGACCAAGCATGCAGATGGTCGGATCGTTCCCGAACACGTTGGTCGACATCAGATCTCGCTCGGTGAGTCAGGTACGACTCATTAATCCCAAGGAGAATCCCGTGCCCGTGCCATTGGCAATCCAGCTCTACGCTTCCGTCGGTCCATCGATGGCCGCCGACCCCGCCGGGACCCTCGCCAGGCTCGCGGAAACCGGTTACGCGGGGATCGAGGCCTCGTCCAGCATTGGCCTCTCCGAGGCGTTCGGCGCCTACGTGAAGAACCTCTTCAAGGACCTCCCGGAGGAGAACCTCGGCGTGGTGCACATGGGCAAGCCGCTACCCGCAGCCCAGCTCCGGCAGCTGGCCGATGACAACGGGCTCCAGATCTGCGGCGCCCACGCCCAGCTACCCGACGGACCCGAAGCCAGCGCCATCTTGGACGAGCAGGCAGAGCTTGGCAACACCCTGGTGGTCGCCTCAACCCTCTTCGATGAGGAGCGCGGCCAGTTCGAGACCTTCACCGAACTCGATGCCATCAAACGGGCGGCTGACCGGTTCGGCATGGCCCAGGACAAGGCGCGGGCATACGGCATGCGCATCGGATACCACAACCACTTCTGGGAGTTCGGCGCCAGCTTCGACGGCCGATCCGGTCTTGAGGTGTTCTACGACCTGGTCGACCCCGAGGTGTTCGCCGAGGTCGACGTCCACCACGCGTACGCGGCCGGCCTCGATCCTGCCGAACTCTTGCGTTCCCTCGGCGACCGCGTCCAGCTCGTGCACGTCAAGGACGGCAACGGCACGCCGTCAGCGCCGAGCGCGCCCGTCGGCCACGGCGTCGTCGACATCCCCGCAGTCCTCGACGCCGCCGCACACGCCCAGTGGCACGTGGTCGAGCTAGAGAACCTGGGGGACGAGGTGTGGCCGGCAGTGACCGAAAGCGCCCGCTACCTCATCGATGGGGGCTATTCCCAACCCCGTTCGGGTGCGCTGTGAGGGGGCATCCCGCGCTCACTTGGCGCGCCGCCAGCCAGCTGACATCGAAACGGAGGGGCAATGTCACTGCTTGTTAGGTTGCTCGACCCGGTGATGGCTCGGTTCCGCCGCACGTATACGAGTCAGTTCGACGCGCTTCCCCGCCCCGACGTCGACGTCCTCTTCATCGGGGACAGCATCACCGCGGGCGCCGAGTGGTGTGAGTGGCTGCCCGGAATGTCCACCGCCAACCGTGGAATTCCAGGCGATCGCACCGAACACGTTCTGGGCCGGCTCGATTCGCTCGGGCAGGGCCGGGTGGTGTGCGTCTTGATCGGCACGAACGATCTCGGCTACGGAACTCGGATCGAGGACATCGAGGCCAACGTCCGGTCGCTGATCGGAGAGCTTCGCCGGCGGATGCCCGAGTCCACGATCGTCCTGCAGAGCGTCATGCCACGACAGCGTAAGTACGCCTCGCGGATCGCCGAACTCAACGGGCTGTATCAGGAGATTGCTCGGGACTTGGGCGCGACGTACGTCGACCTGTGGCCGGCGCTCGGTGACGGCACTGGTGGGCTTCGGGCCGAGTTCACCTCGGACAAGCTGCACCTCAACGGCCCTGGCTATGCGGCGTGGGTCGACGCGCTTGCGCCAATCACCCGCCGGGCGTTGGCGTGAGTGGGGATGCACTCAAGAGCTGATCGCGCGCGTCGATGGCCTCTTGCGTCGCCGGGACCAACTCATCGCCACCCGGTGCCGCGGTGCCCTGCGCATAGATGACGTGCGGACGCTGATCGCGCTCGTATTGGGCGAACGCGGTTTCCAGGTCGTCGGGATGATCGCTCAATGCCTGTGCAAGCAGCCATGTTCCGGTGATCGCCAGGCTCGTGCCCCGGCCGGACAACGGGGATGCGCAGTGCGCGGCGTCGCCGATCAGCACCACACGGCCGATGTGCCACGAAGGCATCTCGATCTGACTGACCGAATCGAAGTAGAGATCTGGATCGCGGCGCGCGGCGTCGATCAGCTCGGGGATCTTCCATTCCGCGTGGCCGGCGAACGCCTCGGCGAGGATCTGCTTCTGCGCGTCGAGATCGTGGTAGTCGTAGTCGATCCACGGGGCCCGGAACATGAGCACCGCCGCCGACTTGCGGTGGTACTCGACGATGCCGGCCAAGTGACCGGGAAAGTTGTATATCGGGTTGGCACTGCCGGTTTCGATGCGATCGGGTAGTTGGGCCAGGGCGACGTAGCAGCCGAGGTGTCGCAGGTACTGCTCCTCCGGCCCGAACATCATCCGACGGGTAGCCGAGTGCATGCCGTCGGCGCCGACCACCAGGTCGTAGCGTTGGCGGCCTCCGGACGCGAAGTGCACATCGACGCCGCGACCGTCGTCGCTGAGTTCGGCGATGGACTCGTCGAACGTCAAGGTCACCGACGGGGAAACAGCGTTGCACAACACGTGCGCGAGGTCCTCGCGGGGGATCTCCACGTCGTCGAGCGAGTCGTTGATGTCGTCGATCGGCAGAGGAGCCACCAGATCGCCATTCTCGTCGACGAAGCAGGACCTCTCGGACATGTCGACCCGACGGGCGCGGAGCTCGTCGAGCACGCCCATCTTCTCGGCGAACGCAAGCGAGTCGCCGCGAATGTCGATGGGGGATCCGTTGACCCGTAGATGATTTGCGCGCTCGACGATGGTGACGTCGTGGCCGGCGGCGCCGAGGTTGATGCCGGCGCTGAGACCGGCCATACCTCCGCCGGAAACCAGAATCCGCATACGAACACCCCTTTCCATGTAAGATACGAACCGTATCTAAACCAACCGTAACGCCTCGGGTTAGGGAACGCAATGTCTCTTATTTCGGACTCCGGTCCGCAGCGTCGACGCGGCGCGGTACTGGAGAAGGCGCTGTTGGATGCGGCCTGGGCGGAACTGAACGACCACGGCTACGACGAGTTCACCATCGACGGGGTCGCCGCACGGGCGGGCACCAGTCGCGCCGTGCTCTACCGGCGTTGGCCGGGCAAGTCGGAACTGGTCCACGCCGCGCTGGTCAACGCCGTCAGCGAGGACCCCGTAGTGGCACCTGACACCGGAAGCCTGCGCGGCGACGTCATCGCACTGCTGCGCCAGGCGAACAAGCGCCGGGGCCGCCTCGCCGTCCTCGTGTTCACCCGCCTCGGTGGCTTCTACCGTGACGCCGGGACCAACCTCTCCGAGCTGAGCGCGTTCGTCAGCGGCGGCCGTGCCGGCGTCATGGGCGACGCCATCGAGCGGGCCATCGCTCGTGGCGAGGTCGAACCCGGTCAGATCAGCGACCGGGTGGCACGACTACCGGTGGATCTGTTCCGACACGAGCTGCTGATGACCTTGAAGCCGGTCTCTGACAAGGCGATTGAGGAGATCGTCGACACGATCTTTCTGCCATTGGTTCGGCTGGGCGCACCTTAGGGTCAGAGCACGACTTCGATCAATCGGGGCCCACGCTCGCGCATCGCTCGCCCGAATTGGTCGGCGAACTCCTCGATGGTCCGGGCACGGCTGGCTTCGATGCCGATGCCTGCGCCAAGGGCGAGCCAGTCCAGGGTCGGATTGTGTAGGTCGAGCATGGACAACGCCTTGGGCCCGGGGTGTTCGACGCCGACCCGCATCAGCTCGACGTTCAGGATGGCGTATGAGTGGTTGGCGAAGATAACCGTTGTGACGTCCAGGTTTTCGCGTACCTGCGTCCACAGCGCCTGCAATGTGTACATAGCTCCGCCATCGCCCTGAAGGCACACGACCTTGCGGTCCGGGCACGCGACGGCGGCGCCGGTGCCCACCGGAATCCCTTGTCCGATGGAGCCTCCGGTGAGCGCGAGACGATCGTGGGGCGCGGCCGACGTCGTGGTCTGGTTCAGACCGATCCCCGAGGTGCTGGCTTCATCGGAGATGATCGCGTGCTCGGGCAGCAGCCGTCCGATCACCTGCGCGGCGGTAATGGCATTCAGCTGGCCGGTGGGCAGATCCGGAAGTTGCAGCGCGGCAAACGAACCCCGCTCCTTGGTTGCGCCGATGGCCTCGGCGAGAGCTTGTAGCGCGCCTACCCCATCTTCGTGGGGATGGGCGAGGTGCAGGATCCGGCAACCCTCCGGCGTGCACCACGAGGCCTTGCCCGGGTAGGCGAAGAACGACACAGGCGGCTTGGCGCCAACCAAGATGAGTTGCTCGACGCCCGACATGTAGTCGACGATCTGTTCGGCGAAGTACGGAATCTGTTCGATGAGCGCCCGCCCGGCGCCGCGCTGCCAACGGGGAGCGAAGGTGTCACAGGCGATGCGGGCACCGGTCTTTGCGGCCACCTGCGCCGCGGCCCGCAGGCCGTCTTCCTTCAGGGCAGCGCCGCGGATGAGAATCAGCGTGTTCTTCCCCGAAGCGAGCGCCTGAGCCGCCTGGCTGACGGCGAGGTCGGCCACGGGCACCGGGGCAGGGGTGGGCAACGGCACGGCAGCACGTTCGGCGTCCAGCCAGGCCGTGTCTGCCGGCAGGATCAACGTCGCGATCTGCCCGGGAGGCTGCAGAGAGGCCTGCACTGCGCGTGCCGCATCGGATGCGACGTCCAAGGGGCTCGGCGAGGTGTGAATCCAGCCGGACACCGGTCTGGCGAATCCCTCGACGTCCGATGCCAGAGGAGGGTCGTACTGCTCGTGGTAGGTGGCGTGATTGCCGACGATGTTGACGATGGGTGTCGCCGCTCGGCGGGCGTTGTGCAGGTTGGCCAGCCCGTTGGCCAGGCCGGGGCCCAGATGCAGCAGCGTCGCAGCGGGCGATTCGGCCATCCGCCCGTAGCCGTCGGCCATACCCGTCACCGCGCCCTCGAACAGGCCGAGAATCGCGCGCATTCCCTCGACCTCGTCGACAGCCGCGACGAAGTGCATCTCCGAGGTTCCCGGGTTGGCGAAACACGTCGTCACCCCACATGCCACCAACGTGCGCACCAGGCTTTCAGCACCGTTCACGATCGAATCCCTTCACGCATAGACCATTTCCCACCCGGGTGAACGATGTTGGGGTGCGCGAGTTCACCTTGTCCAAGGTAGCCGCCTGCATCGGAGGTGTCCTAGGGTTTAGTCGGAGCCGAAGGAGTCGCATGAGGGCACGAACCGTTGCCGCGTTGGCGGCAGCCATGGTCGTGGCAGGCGTGCGGTACGCCTCCGGACGTGACCACGTCGAAGGTGGAACCGCCAGGAACGCTGATGTCCAAGCGATCCTTGGCCAACTTCGACCCGAATTTGTCGTCGGTGGTCTCGTCTGCGACGTACATCCGGTATCAGTCGACCTCTCCGGCCGGACAGCCGATCGAGGTGTCGGGTGCGGTGTTCCTGCCGAACGGCAATGCGCCCGCTGGGGGCTGGCCGGTGATCGCCTTTGCGCATGGCACCTCCGGCGTGGTCGGTGCCTGCGCGCCGACCAATTCGCCAAGCCTGTTCGGCTCCGGCCCCACGGTGACGCGGCTGCTCGCGGGGCACCGAGCCGTCGTGATGACCAACTACCAGGGGCTCGACGGCCCGGGCAACGCGCCTTACTTGGACACCCCGTCCTCGGGCTACGACGTGCTCGACTCGGTGCGCGCCGCGCACGCCACCGGCCTGCCGCTTTCCTCGGATACGGTGCTGGTCGGAGTCTCCCAAGGTGGGCGAGCCGCGGAGTCTGCCGCCGAGACCGCGAAATCCTATGCGCCGGAATTGAACATCCGCGGCGTCGTGCTGATGTCTCCGGCGTTGGAGATCAAGTTCGCCGATGCCGTCCGCGCCGGCGCGCTGAACGAACCCGCTCAATACCTGATCGTGCCGTATCTGGTGGCTGCAGTGCGCTACCACGATCCGGGGTACGGCTATGACCGGGTGCTGCACGGTGATCTGCTCACCGCCGCATCGCAATTGGAGTCGACGTGCACCGGCGCCATCACGCCCGCCGACGTGGCCATCGGCACCTCCGCCACTCCCGATGAGGCCCGGTTCGTCGATGATGCTGCCGTACAACCTGTGTTGGACTTCGAGTCGCGCACCAACCTGCCGAAGTCGGCCACCACCTTGCCCACCTACATCGTCCGCGGCGATGCCGACCATCTGGTGAGCACCGCGTGGTCCACAGAAGCGATCGCCAAGATGTGCGCCCTTGGCACCCCGGTGCACGACCTGGTCGTCCCAGGCGACCACGACGCCCCCGGCCATGTGTCCGATCAGTGGACGAAGTGGATCGGTGACTTGTTCGCAGGCACCCCCATCGCAACGACCTGCCCGCGCTAGGGCGTGTCGATGAGCCGGCGATACAACTCCGTTGTCAGCAAATGGATTTGACGGGTCAGTTCGAACGTGGTGATCCGATCAGCCAGGCGCAGCGCCCCATCGCCAACACCGGTCAGGCGCACTCTAATCACGGGTAGCCGAGCGGTCG
>Ga0193716_1000417_pt1 | contig 26145 bp, 21 predicted proteins | sample U2c1metaG_FD_145901 | JGI IMG/M metagenome (GOLD analysis project Ga0193716, IMG submission 145901) | Soil microbial communities from a riparian zone of the East river system, Colorado, United States - U2c1 | ecosystem: Environmental > Terrestrial > Soil > Riparian zone | place: USA: East River...
TGTCGGGACGGCGCTGGCATTCACGCTATGGAGCCTGGTCAGGTTGCGCCTTGACCTCACCGAGCGCGGTGGCCGTTTTCTGGAAAACCAGAGAGGTGCCGAGCGCAAACGCATAGCACGGGAATTGCACGATACGCTGCTGCAAGGTCTGCAGGGCGTCTTGCTCGAGTTTGAGGTGCTTTCGTCCAGGCTCCCGGAAGACGCGCGCGATCGCGCTGCGAAGCTTGAACGAAAGCTTCGTCATGTCGTTGTGGATGGACGCAATGCCATCAATGCGCTGCGCTTGCCCGACGATGACGTACGGGACTGGATAGAAGCTGTCCTTGAGATGGGCGAGCGAGAAGCTTCGGATTCGAAGGTCGAGTTCATGCTGAAGCTCAAGGGCGAGCCCTGGAACCTTCCGTTAAAGATGCGCATCGATGCGTTGGCCATCGTTCGCGAGGGCCTGCGCAATGCGTTTGATCACTCCCAGGCAGACACCATTTTTGTCTTCATCAGGTTTGCAAGACGTGGACTGAAGATCTCGATTCATGACAATGGTATCGGTGTCACCGAGAAGCACCTGGAGTTGCGCAGGCAAGAGGGACATTGGGGCATTGCCGGCATGCGTGAGCGCGCGGAAAAGCTAAGGGGAAGGCTGTCCATCACGAGCCAGCGATCCGGCGGGACCGTCGTTAGCCTGGTGATGCCAAGGTGCCTGGTATTCAAGAGGCGCCAATGGGGCAGTAGACAGGCCTGAACTTTTCCCTTGTGAGCGCTTCTTTGGACAAGCCTGCGCCTTAGTGGACAAAATGACTTTTCACCAGATGCATTTTTACACTTTAGAGTAACGATACGCGACGGCGGAATCAGTAGAGTGCGCTCATACTCCTTTTGGGGATGCCAATGAGCGCAAACAGCACTGGTACGAACCTTTCGACCTTCGCGAAAGCCTATGCCATTGCATGGGGACTCGCGTCCGTATTCTACTTCCTGGAGTACGCATCGCGCTCCGCGCCGGCCGTGATGATGCCCGAACTGACGCAAGCGTTCGGCGTCAGTGTATTGGGTTTAAGCGGCATCCTTGGTCTTTACTACTACACCTATTCAACGACCAGCTTGGGTTTAAGCGGCATCCTTGGTCTTTACTACTACACCTATTCAACGACCAGCTTGGTCGCGGGCGTGCTGTTGGATCGATGGGGGGCAAAGTACGTTGTCCCTATGGGGATGGTATTGCTGGCCCTTGGCTGCATTCTGTTCGCCATCCCGAAGGATAGCGTCGGCAGTGCAGGGCGACTCCTTCAAGGTGCGGGGTCCGCTTTTGCCTTTACTGGGGCCGTCTACCTGGCCTCGCATGGTTTCTCCGCCAAGAGGCTCGCCACGGCCATCGGCTTTACCCAGTGCTTCGGCATGCTGGGCGGATCGATGGGACAGATCGCGGTCGGTCCGCTGATTCATGGTGTCGTGACAGTTACTACATTCTGGATTGGGCTCGGCGTAATCGTGCTTATTGTGGCTGGCGCGCTCTTCGCAATGACGCCCAAGGAACAGGCCGTCGGAAACTCCGCGCCACACGGGAACTTCCTTGCGCCATACAAGATAGTGTTCAGCAATCCTCAGTCATATCTGTGCGGCCTGGTGTCCGGGCTGCTGTTCACGCCTACGACGATCGGCGACATGGTGCGCTCTTCGCAATGACGCCCAAGGAACAGGCCGTCGGAAACTCCGCGCCACACGGGAACTTCCTTGCGCCATACAAGATAGTGTTCAGCAATCCCCAGTCATATCTGTGCGGCCTGGTGTCCGGGCTGCTGTTCACGCCTACGACGATCGGCGATATGGTTTGGGGTGTCCGGTTCTTCCAGGAAGACCGGCTGTTCAGCTATCACGATGCCGTGTTCGCCATATCCATGGTGCCGCTCGGCTGGGTTTTGGGTTGCCCCCTGTTTGGCTGGCTTGCCGATGCCTTGGGCCGACGCAAACGTGCGCTCATCATCGGCATCTGCCTGATGCTTGTGTGTGCGCTTCAGCTGACCTTTGCCCCGGGCATGTTGCCCGCCTGGATGACGCTACTTGCGTTCGGCGTGGCATCGGGTGCGGCGATGATTCCTTACACCATCATCAAGGAAGCCAACCCCGACAACGTCAAGGGCAGTGCAACAGGCGCGATCAATTTCATCACTTTCAGCGTTACCGCGCTGGTCGGTCCGGTGTTCGCCAGCAAGCTCGGCAAGACGGTGGGCACCGCGGCCATCGATCCGCAGACCCACTTCTTTCAGTCGACTTTCTTCTGGGTATTGATCCTGGTTGGCGCGCTCTTGGTTTCCCTCTTCCTGAAGGAAACAGGAAGAACCGATGCCAGGGCCCTGCCCACACGAGCAAAGAAGGGCGCCGATGCATAGGCGCGGCGCCGGGGAACCTCGAGCTCGACCGCGGTGCCTTGGCCGGGAGAGCTGGTTACCGTGAATTGTCCACCCAGTTTGGCAGCACGCTCCCGCATTCCGGCCACGCCCCAGTGACCTTCCCTTTGCCGTTCCTCAATGCGCCGTTCCGACACCCCAATACCGTTGTCGCATATGGACACGATCAGGGATTGCGACGCATAGTCAACCGTTACCCATACCGCTTCTGCTTCGGCATGCCTGAAGGCATTGAGCACCGCTTCGCGGGAGATCGCCAGCACCTCCTCGCATGCATCATCAAGCAAGTTACGTGGCGCGCTAGCCAGGCGTAGCGAAAATCTCGTGTTTGATTGCGCGGCGGATTCATTGCCAGCCACGAGCAATCCGGAAATGAGATCGGCGTGGTGGTCCTGTGCCTGGCGAAGCGCGCCGATGGTGTCGCGTCCATCGATCAGCATGCTGCGCATCTTGTCTTCCATCGCTAGCGCACAATGTCGCTGTGTATCGGATAGGGTGGGGCCGCGAGCCCACGATTCCAGTTGCAAGAGTATTCCCTGCATGCCCTGCAGGAGAGTGTCATGCAGATCCCTGGCAATTCGCTCGCGCTCGGCAGACCGCTCATGAAGGAGCAGGCGGTATCTACGCGCGATGAATGACACCCTCAGTGTATACAGGCACCAGGCAAGCAGCGCGGCCAGGCCGGCCATGAGGGCCTTGAACCATACGACATTGAATCGATAAGTGCCTGGCGGCAGACGGGTGTAAAACGCCTCACGTCGTCCACCGGCGTCCTGCCAGCCATCGTCCACACCGTCAAGGCGATAGCGAAAATGCGCACGCCCTGGCATGGACAGTACGGGCGTGGTGTAGCTAATGCGCAGATTACTTGTCAACGCTGGAAGTGCTGGAGCCTCGGATAGTGGCCATGATTTGCCATCGGCCGTGAAGGCGCCGATCGTGATGGTGGGAGCAACCTTGTTGTAGCGGATGTTGGATGGATCGATCCAGGACAAATCCTCTTTTGTCGCCACCCAAATGCGCCCATCGGCGCTTTCAACCATGGAAGGCCCGGGCCTGATCAACTGGGGCTGTCCATTGATGCCGTCATCTTGGGTAAATAGTTCGTAAGACGGCTGATACCCAGGCGTGCGCAGAAGGGCTTCAATCTGGCTGGCTGGGATTCGGTATACGCCGTCGGGGCTGTTCAGCCACAGATCTCCCCCGGCGTTCAGCCACAGATCTCCCCCGGCGGTTTCAACGATCCCGGAGATTCCGCGTAGCGAATCGCCGCCTTTGGCCTGGAAGGCAACGAACCGGTTGTTGGAGGCAAGGTAGGCAATCCCACGGTCTCCTGCTGCCCAGACATGCGCATTTCGTACGAACAGGCTCAGCACATTGCCGATGGCCAGCCCTTCGTTGCGGCCATAAAGCACGAGCTGACTGCGATCGACCATCGCGATGCGGTCATTGGGGTAACCCAGCCAGATGCGCTCCTTGTCGTCGGCGATGACGCGAATCGAAGGACCCGAAGGTAAATCCTTGAATCCGCCATTGAGCTGCCAGGTGTCACCTGAGCGGCGAAAGACGCCCACCTTGGCTAGCGATAGCCAGATATTTCCTGCAGCGTCTTTAGCCACGCCCTGGCAGGCTTGAAGCACCTCCTGGCCGTGATCATGCTTCATGGCGCCTGGCGGAGGCGGTACGTGCGCAACGCGGACACCATCATAAACCTGCAGGTCGGCGTATCCGGTCATCCACACGGCGCCCTGACGATCCACCATGGAGCAGTCGGAGCCCGGCCCGAGCCCTGCCATGCGAACAGGGGGTGCCTCGTTTTTGAAATAGAGCGCGTTTTCCTTGAGGCTGCCTACCCACAACCCGCCGGAACGATCCGGCGCTATGGTCAGGTCGGTCCTCCTTCCCGGAAAGACGACGGGAATGAATTTGCCCACGCTGAAACGATCGATGCCTCGTTCAGTCGCCACCCAGATATTGGCCTCACGGTCCATGAAATAGGCCTTTACCACCTCACCGCTTAAGCCCTCGATCTTGCTGAAGTGTTCCTCGCTGGCTATCGCATCCTGGTTGTTCTTCCAGCGAACCCGGCTGATCCCGTCGCGATCCTCCCGGTTGGCCCAGAAGGCCCCGGAAGAGTCGCGCAAGGTTGCCCAGTACACGTTGTAACTTTCATGCCACGGGACGGAGGGAGGCAGACCCAGTTGGTCGTGCTTGGCCTTGGCAAAATCAGTAGCCAGCAGTTGCCCGGTGTCCTCATCGACCAGGAAGGCAGCTCGTGGTTCAAAGAAATAAAGGCGGCCACTGATTCGACCAAGCCACTGGGGCTCATACGCCGGGTCACCATCGCCGGGTCGGGCGACCTTCTCCCAACGCCCACGGCGTTGCCGGGCTAGGCCACGGGTGGAGGCAACCCAGAGGGAGCCATCCTTCGTACGCGCAAAGCCAAGCACGCTTCCGCCCGGAAGCAGTGCTTCAGGTACGTTCGAGATCTTGCCTTGCCGCAATACGCTAACGCCGCCGAAAGTGTAACCAATCCACAGGTCACCATTAGGCTCCGGAAACAGCTGGGAAACGTTGATCTTCGGCAGCAAGTCGGTAGGGCTGCGATCGAAACGCACACCATCGAACCGGATCAGGCCGTTCTGCGAGCCCATCCATAGAAACCCATCGGGCGTTTGGACCATGGCTTGCGCGTTAGCAGGTGCGCCATCCCGGGAGAGATAGGACCGATGCTGGAATTGCGTCAAGCCGAAACGGTAGGGCGACTTCGTGGCTAGTGGCACCACCACATGCGATGGCTCCACGGACCACGCAATCGACGGCACGCCGATCGCTGCCAATGCGGGGCAGGCGAGCAAGACGAGAAAACGTGTCATTGCACGGCGGATGAACTGCATACCCCACGACCCTCGAGACGACACACATCTTGTTTTACTCTCACACGGCAATCATGTGCCTTTACCGCATTGGAGGTAGGCCAAGAGTACTAGCAGGGGAGGCAAGGCAAAGCACCAGACGCCCGTGGTGGCGTAAAGCAACGCACCCAGCGCGCAGCCCACTGCGAAGACCAGAACGGCTTGGCCCATACGGGCCAGGCGGCCGGTGATGACAGCGCGTTGCTCCCCGCGGGTTCCATGAACCAGATCGGCCAGGTCCAGCATGATCTGGGTGGTGGTGCCGGTCATGATGGTGGTGGGCGGCGCACTGCCCATATGCACGCGCTGCACGCCATTCTGTACCGCCATGCCCACCACAAGAAGGAGCCCGGTTGTCATGGTTGCCCAGTCGTCCTCGCGGGAAAACGAGCCATGGTAAATGGCCACCGCTCCCGCCATGCCCAGCAGCACTACTTGTAAGCCAAGGAACGCCTTGAGCACCTGCCAACCGCGTTCGACCAGGCGATAGTGCAACAGCCTGAAGACGAGTAAGGCCACGCAAAAGGTCGGCAGTGCCAATAACTTGGTGACGACGCCGGCAGTCCCGAACACGATCGCCGCCCCAATGGTGACGAAATTACCGGTAACGTGAGCAGTGAATAGCCCGTGCAACGCCATGAAGCTCGCGGTGTCGACGTAGCCCGCAGTGAGACCCAGCACGGCTGGAACAAGAAACGGCAGGGGTTTGGGAGTCTCAGTTACCATTGATACTTAAGCTCCGCCCCCAGGTAGTTGGAATTGTGCGCGCCGGCGCGGCGCAAGGCATCACCAACCTCGAAATGCACCATTTCCAGGGCCGCTACGAGGTTGCTATTGATGGCGTAGTCGCCGCGAAGCTGCCCGTAGCTTCCCGTCCGGCGCCCTCCATGACCGGCCGTCCCGGGGATGGGAATATTGGGTTGCGTGTACACCGCATCGGCGGTGGTCTGGCGCCACTGCAGGGCGAGCGCCGCAGTTAGCGTGAGCCGGGTTACCGGCTTGACCGTCACCGACGGCTTGAGATGGATGAAGTTGACGTAGCCGGTATAGCCGGCGAGCGTGAGGTAGTACCCATTGGGGAACAGCGGGTTGAAAGTGCCCAGGGTGTGGTCCGCACCATGGTGGTCGCCCGATGCCGCGTCCAGCTGCAACCCAAGGCGCGGCTGCCAGGACGTCGTGGCGAAGGTATAGCCTGCGCGTGTGCCTATGGCCCAGGCGCGAATGTCGCTGGCGCCGACCGAGCCGCGCTGGAGCATGGTTTCCAGATCCCAGTCCAGGCCGTGGGCGCCGCCGGCGTAGCGGACATCGAGTATGTGGCGTGACTCTCTTCCGCTAGCGTCGATGTAGTGTGCGTTGTCCCGGGAGTACAACGCGTAGTAGGCGGACAACTCCTGCGTACCGAACAGCGGGTGCTCTGCCCGGACCATGTTGAAGCGCAGATGCCGGTCGGAATAGTCGTCGAAATCCTGTGCGTCCCGATACTGCACCGGCTGGCTGACAAAACCGATGACGCGCCAATCCGGGGTTTCCCAGTCCGCCCAAATCGCATCGTATGCCTGGCGTACGTTGGGGCCGTCGCGCAGGGAAACAAAGCGCTGCAAGTCGAACGCGAACTCCTGGCGGCCTACACGGAACTTGAAAGTGTTGTCGCCCATGGTCGTGTTGTAGGCGACAAAGGCCAGGCGCACGTCGGCCGGATTGCGGTCGGCCGGCGTCGTGACCTGCTTGCCATAGTCACGTGCATCTTCCAGCTGGGTGAACAGCTGCCAATGCTTGTCGAGGTGAAGATCGGCATGCACCTGGAGGCGTTGAATGAGATAGCTGTCTGATCGGCTCCCGCCTGTACCGAACGCCACGGCATCGTTGTATTCCATGCGCTCACGAAGATTCATCCCAAACGAGAGATAGCTGTCGGGGTCGCCCTCGGCAAGCGCAATGTATTTCAGCCCATCGCCTGGTCGGTTGCGCAGGGACGGGTTGGCCAATGCCGACCAATTCTCCTGCCAGCGACTGAACATGGGGGTGGGGCGGAGTGGGGCGCTATCCTGCGCGGAAACCGGTGTCGCGCCGAGCAGGCCAAACAGCCCGTACGCGACACCACCGGAAAGGGTGCCGCGTATCGATAGGAACGGTTTACTGTCCGGTTGCCGCATGGATTTCCGCGACATAGCCACCTGGGAACGAAACGATGGCGATTTGTCGCCCGTCGGCGCTATAGGGTTCCACCAGCACAGTGGCGCCGCTGGCTTTGGCCTTGACCAGGGTGTCCGCCAGCTGGGGTACTTCATAGCCGGTCATTTCATGGCCATAAGGCCATGGAAGGTGTCCATCGGTCACCTGCACCGACATCTTGCCGAATGTCGATTCGATACGAATACGGCGAAACGTATCGCCGGACCGGCCGATCTCTACGCCCGGCGCATGCGGATCGTCGGAGATGACCTTGCCATGCGAGAAGGCAAGAAAGCTGCGCACGAAGGCGGCCGAGCGGTCGGGCGAGACATAGACGCGATTCTCCGGCACCGTCTGGAACGCCGCGTAGTTCGGCGGTGTGGTGTGCCAATACAGCTGCATGTTCACGCCGCCCGGCCACTGGATCACCGCATCGCGACCGATCGGGTCGGGAAATGCCGAGACGATGACGTCGGCGCCTGCCGCACGGGCCGCTCGAATCGCCGCGTCCATGTCCTTGACCAGGTAGCCGGTGCGCTCGTCGCCGAATGGACGTGGGATGGGTGTCTTGAAACCGAACAACGACACGGTGCCAACCGGCGTCTGCAGCAGCTGGGTCGTGGTGCTGCTGGGCGTGGGTGTGACCTGGGCAACACCTTGCTTCGTGCTCTGGCCGCCGAAGGTGGCGAGGAAGCTTTGGACAAAGCTGTCGACATCCGCGGGCGCCACATAAACATGGGTGGTGTCGTACTGCGAGCCCACGGCCGCGACGGGCGCGGCCGTGGCGTCAGTGAAAGGACCCTTGAAGCGGCGGCCTCGCAAGTCATGCCAGGCTACCAGCAGGAAGCCGCCGACCAGCCCGAGATGCTCAAAAAAAGCATTCTCGACCGGGAAGCGCTGTGCGAGCGGAAGCTCCCAGAAGCGGTTGGCCAGGAAGGTCGCCACCAGGGTGAAGGCCGCCAGTACCAGCGCCGCCGGCCATCGGTAGAAGCCGGCGATGATAAGCACCGAGGCACCCAATTCGATCACGATGGTGAGCGCCGTCACCAGCGTCGGCATCGGCAATCCAAAATGCATCGTTTCGGCAACCGCACCAGGGAAGTCCCATGCCTTGTCGATACCGCCTTGCAGGTACGCCGCGCAAAGCAGCAACAGCGCCACGCGCTGTACCAGTAGCGGAGGACTCCAGGTATGCATGGCTACACCGCCCAACAGGCGCAGCCCAAGGCGCCCCAAAAGGACTTCAGGTCGTCTACCGGCAAGCGGCTGGTCCACGAACTGGCGTGATCGTGACCATGTACTCCGCAGGCGTTCGCGCATCCACAAGCGGGAACGGCAGCGCGCGCAGCACGAGCAGTCTCATCGCCCCACGCCGCGTAGCCTCCGAAACGACGTACCGGTGACCAGTCCGGCATGGCCGGGGGCACCATCACTTCCTGGAGCTCGCTGAAATTGCCGGCGCTGTAGACGATCTTGCCGCCGACCATGGTCAGCTCCGACACGGTATCTGCAATCTCGTGTTCTGCACATGCGAAGAAATCGCGGTCAGGGACGATCAGATCGGCGAGCTGACCCACCTTGATTTGTCCCTTCTTGCCCTCTTCGTTGGAGAACCAGGTGACGTTTTCGGTCCACATGCGCAGCGCCGCCTCGCGATCCAGGCAGTTGCGCTGTGGATACAGGCGTAGCCCTCCCACGGTGCGACCGGTAACCAGCCACGCCAGGGATACCCACGGGTTGTAGGAAGCCACGCGGGTGGCATCGGTACCCGCTGAAACAGGCACGCCGTTGTCGAGAATCTTTGCCACAGGGGGCGTTGCCTCCGCCGCCAGCGATCCGTACCGTTCGACGAAGTATTCGCCCTGATAGGCCATACGGTGCTGCAAGGCAATGCCACCACCGAGTGCCGCGATGCGGTCGATCGAACGATCCGAAATGGTTTCGGCATGGTCGATGAACCAGTGCAGGCCATGCAACGGTGTGTCTTTGTTGACGTGCTCGAAGACATCCAGGGCGCGGCTGATCGTCTCGTCGTACGTGGCATGCATGCGCCAAGGCCAGCGATTCTCCGCCAGGATGCGCACGACGCCTTCAAGGTCATCCTCCATCTGGGCTGGCATTTCCGGGCGAGGCTCGCGGAAGTCCTCGAAGTCGGCCGCGGAATACACCAACATTTCGCCCGCGCCGTTGTGGCGAAAATAATCGTCGCCTTGCTTGTACTTGGAGTGGCGTGTCCAGCTGAGGAAGTCGTCTTTTTCCGCCTGAGGCTTCTGCGTGAACAGGTTGTAGGCCAGGCGAATAGTGAGCTGTCCGTCGTCAGCCAGCTGCTGGATCACTGCATAGTCTTCGGGGTAGTTTTGCGAACCACCGCCGGCGTCAATGGCACCGGTGACACCGAGCCTGTTGAGCTCGCGCATGAAATGACGCGTCGAGTTGAGCTGGTATTCGAACGGGAGCTTGGGACCGCGAGCCAGCGTGGCATAGAGAATGGCTGCGCTCGGCTTGGCCAGGAGCAGTCCGGTAGGATTGCCCTCGCCATCGTGCACGATCTGTCCGCCTGGTGGCGCGGGCGTATCACGGGTATATCCCACTGCCCGCAGGGCGGCGCCGTTGAGTAGTGCACGATCGTATAGATGGAGCAGGAACACCGGCGTATCAGGCGCTACGGCATTGAGCTCGGCGATGGTGGGTAATCGCTTTTCAGTGAACTGGTGCTCAGTGAAACCGCCTACCACGCGCACCCATTGCGGCGCCGGGGTAATGGCAACCTGCTGCCTGAGCATGTTCATGGCATCGGCGAGCGAGCGAACGCCGTCCCAGCGCAACTCCAGGTTGTAGTTCAGGCCGCCACGGATGATGTGCAGGTGGTTGTCGATCAGACCGGGCAGTACGCAACGACCACCCAGGTCCACCAGGCGCGTACGGGAGGTCGCCAGCGACAGGATGTCCGACTCATCGCCGATCGCGGTGAATACGCCATTGGCGATGGCGACGGCCGTGGCTTGGGGCCTGGCGCGGTCAAGCGTGGTGAATCGGCCGTTGTACAGGATGAGGTCGGGTGGGACCTGTCGATCGCTCATGATTTACCCTCCAGATCGATACTCGCCTTCGGCGACTGATTTGACGCTTGTGGTTCGGCTAGATCGCTGGCCTGGGTGGTCTTGGTACCTTCTTTGAAGAAGAGCTGTTTGACCAGTGGCGGCCCTTGCTCACCCAGGACAATGCCAAGCAGGCCGATAAGGGCGATCAGTGGCGGGGCAGGTGAGCGCACCCTGATGAGGCTGTAGATGCCGCCCACCAACAGGCCAGCAGCAAAGGAAACCAGATAAGACTTCATGTCCGACTCCACCCCTCTTCGGCGGCGACGTGATCCCGCCACCTGTACCTGGCATCAACCTTCGTGTGCTGCGAACATGCTCTTGGCGTAGGTGACACCCAGCCCATACGAACCACCGAACTGCCTGGCGATGCCGGTGGTGCTTTCGTACGTATCGGTACGCGCCCAGTCGCGCTGCAACTCGAGCAGGTATTGAAGGGTAGTCATCGGGCGGGCGCCTGCCTGCACCATGCGCTCGAGGGCGCGGTTGTGCGCTTCGGCGGAGACGTCACCGCAGGCGTCGGCGAGCACATAGATCTCGAAACCCTGATCCAGTGCCGACAGGGCCGGGCCGACGATGCATACCGAAGTCCACAGCCCCGCCAGTACGAGCCGGCTCTTGCCGATCTCGTTGATCTTCTTGATCACCGCCGCATCTTCCCAGGTATTCATCGAGGTGCGGTCCAGAAGCGCCTGACCCGGAAAAGGATCGGTGACTTCGTTGAACATCGGGCCGGAGAATGTCTTTGCCGCCACGGTGGTAAGAATGGTCGGTACTTTGAAGCTGGCCGCTGAGCGCGCTGCAAGGCCGGCGTTGTTGCGCAGGGTGATGGCGTCGATCGAATGGGTCGCGAACGACATCTGCGATTGGAAGTCGATCATGACCAGGGCATGATCGCGCGGTGTCAGCAGGGTCTTGCCGGGAGTGGGGGTGGCAGTGATGGGCATGAAGCGTCTCCTTGTACGTTGGAAGGTGGGAGACGCCGCCGCGGAATCGTTGAGCGCGGGTCGACCCAAGGACTAGCGGTGATACCAATACTTTGTGTGAATGACGTTCGCTAGCCAAGCTCACTTCCGGTAAATCTTTTCTACCCTTTCGTGTCGAAGAGCACTCGTAAAAGAAGAAAGCCCGCTCAAGTGGCGGGCTTTCTCCGTTTCATGGATCTGACTGCGCCTGACTAACGACTCAGCCACTCAGGCTTGCTCGACCCGCGCGGCACCAGAACGGTACGAAATGCCTCCGGCGTCTTCGAAAGCACCACCTGGTCGGTGATGCCCTGATACGTGCCAAGCGGCGTCTCGGCCACGAAGATATCGGGCGAAACGTAGCGATGCTCATCCGTGGATCCCGCGGTTGCTATCGCGTAGTCCTTGTCAAAAATACCCAGGGATAGCTGCCACAGAACGGTTCGGGTCAACGAGACCACGACGCGATAACTCCCACCCTCGATGGCGCGGCGACGCAAGGCGGAGAGCACGCCTACCGTACCCAGCCAGGCGACAACGTTGTCGCAGATAGGCACGATGGGAGGCTGCTTGGGGCTGGAGGCGGTACCCTCCGCCACGAACAGGCCGGATACGGCTGCGCCAATTTCATCGAAGCCAGGACGGTTCGACCAAGGGCCATGTTCACCGTGTAGCACGACGCTAACGTGGACAAGGCCAGGACGCTTCGAGCAAAGCTCTTCCGCATCCATGCCATGGGATGCAAGGAAGCCAGGGCGCTTGTTCGCAAAGAACACGTCCGCCGTCTGAAGAAGCTTGTCAAAGGTCTTGCGATCCTCCGGATCATCCCCGAGGATCGTTGAACGCATGCCCACTTGCACATCGAGGAAGAAGGCGTCTTTCTCGGTGTCGTTCGGACGCCAGATGTTCAGCACATCGGCACCGTATTGGGCGAGGTCCCTGCCGATCGCCGCTCCGGCAATAACGTGGCCCAACCCGAATGCCCGAATCCCATCCAGGGGACTTTTTCCGTCGGGCTTGAATGGAACCGGTTCGGAGTCGCCGATCTTCTCCACCTGTATGAGCGGCATCTTCGAAAGGACTTCGGTGTACTGCGCCTCGCGGAGGAATTCCTCGTTCGTACGGACCATGCCCATGACAAGGCCGGCGGTGGCGGCGGCATCCTCAAGCTCTTCGGCGTTCCACTTCAGGATGGCATTGCGAACCGATTCGTGGCTATCACTGCAGCGCAGAAGATTGAGGGCTCTGGTTCTGAGCCTGGGGTAGACGTTCAGAGGCAGGACGTGGCGGCCATCCCTTGTCTCGTGGAAGAACGGCAGCTTCATGAATGGATTGTCTTCGTCCGCACCGTAGGCCGGCGGACGCCCGTTCAGCAACTCCCACTTGCCCTCGAAGAAACAACAGAAGCGTCGTAGCGCCTTGCGCACGTCGACGCTGATGTCCTGGCCTTCGCCCGTGCGCAGCTGCCAAATGGCTGCTGCCGCGACTGCCTTGGCGGCCAGGCCGATGGCCGACATCGTGCCGAACCGGATCGCGCTTGGAATGATGGGATCCCGGCCATAGAAGGTCAGGTTACCGCCGCAATCCTTCCAGCTCATGCCAACGTCGGCGAGCACCTCATTGACGCCCTGGTGCAGATCGACCGTGGCATCGGTTGCTCGATTGGCCAGCTTGTACTTCAGCGTGTCCGTTAATCGGTGCGGTGTAGTAGTCATGTGCAAATTCCCGTCATGGTGGCCGTTACGCCAGGCCAACCTTCTGCCGCAGGGCGAGGGCGCCGATGATCACCCGGTTTTCAGCCTCGGCCAGGTCGTCCACGGAACGCCCCTTGAGCTGGGCTTGCACCCCGGCAATGACATCCTTCTTCAGGGCGTCGTCGACCTTGGGCTCGCCCAGGGTCTTCATGATCCCCTGCAGCGGATTCATCAGGTGCTCCATGAAGTGGTCAATGCCACCTGCGCCACCGCCCAGGTGCCATTGCAGGCTTTGCCCCATGACGCCCCAGCGCAAGCCCGGCCCGTAGCTGACTGCCACGTCGGCATCCTCGACGCTGAGAACACCCTCCTGGATGAGATAGAGCATTTCCTTGTAAAGCGCGGCCTGGAAACGATTGGCCACGTGCCCCGCCAGCGCCTTGAAGAGACGAATAGGTTTTTTGCCTAGCGAGGCATAGAACTTCATCGCCCGTGCGATCGTCTCCTCGGACGTCTTGGCGCCACCGACTACTTCGACCAACGGGATGATGTGAGGCGGATTGAACGGATGGCCGATGACGCAGCGTTCCGGATGATGCTCACATTTGGCCTGGATATCGGTCATCGTCAAGCCGGAAGAGCTGGAGGCGATGATGACATCGGGCGGGAGGATCTCATCCATATGCCGATAGAGCTCCTGCTTGAAATCCAGGCGCTCCGGGCCGCATTCCTGTACCAGGTTCGCGCCAACGAGGGCAGCATCCAGGACGCTGTTGAAAGACAGTCGATCCAGTGATGCCCCAGGGGACAATCCCAGTTCCTCGAGCATCGGCCACGCTTCCTTGATGTACGCGTCCAGGGAAGCCTTGGCGGTCGGCGCGATGTCCGTTGCGACGACGTCGAGCCCTTTGGCGAGGTAGAACGCGCACCAACTGGCACCAATGACACCTGTGCCAATCACTACGACCTTCTTGATTTCTGTGCTCATGGGTTACGGCCTTGGCTTGTTCTGATGGCAAGGGATATACATCCCGGATCGATGGCTCAATTCGTCGACTGACGCCACAGCACGACACCTGTGAGCGCTCCCAGCCCCGAGCGGATGACGCGGGGGTCACTGGCACCTTGCAAGGCAGCATTGCTCCGGAGATTGCCTCCCAGGTCGCTGACGAAGGCCTGCTCACGCGCCTTGTCCAGCGCAAGGCCGATCCCCTCCTGCAAGTCCGAAAGAAGGATCTGCGGTGTTCCTGGCTTGCTTCCCGCGAAGCGGCAGCGATTGAGGGTGTTTCCTTGCGGTGGATTGCCTCGATCCGTCCAGTAGAGCGTGCTGCTCTCGCCTTCCCATTCCAGGTCGATGGGCTCGGGCAGGGCGTCGAACACGACACTGATATCCGTGCGACTTGCCGGTGACATGCCTGCGGGCAGCTCCAGCGGTGCGCTGAGGATTCGTCCCTGCCCACCGTTGGGCGGGCCTTTCTGCGTCCAGAAAATCCGCCCGCCGGCGCGATCGATCGCGATGCCGACGCAGTGCCGGCGCTCATCGGCGCGCTCAACTTCAGTGGAGCCGGTTTGGACCAGGACCGTGATGTCACTGCCATCGGTGCGTGAACGCATCACGCGCATACCTTCACGATCGCACCAATAAAGCAAACCCGCTTCCGCATCGACCTGCATCTGCTTGGGTGTAAACGTCGCACCCTTGGGTATCACTACGGCCCTGTTCGAGCCGTTGAAATCTATGCGCTCGATAAAGCCATCGTTCTTGGACCAGTCTTGACCCATATTGGTCCAATAGATGTGGCCGCTGGCGTAGTCGATGGCGATGCCATCGGGAGTGCCGCCCAGGTTGTCGACCAGTACGTCCAGACTGCTGCCGTCCAAAGATACCGAGAGCAGTCGTGGTGGTATGGCCTCCAGTAAAAGGAGGCGATCGCTCGTCGCATGACTCATGGCTGGATCCTTGCTGAGATACGGTGGGGAAGGGGCCGACCCGAGGATTTTTCCGAAGTACTATCAACGAACGGCACCGAAAGGCCAATCCCAGTTTCGGTAAATCACATCTACTCTTTAGAGTCGTCTTTCCGCGGACGCCTTTACGACGCGCCGTTCCCGAGTGCGCCGCTCTGATGCAGCTTCGCGATCGCTTCTGCGCTGAAGTCGAGGCTCTTGAGAACCTCCTCGTTGTGTTCGCCAAGATGCGGGGCGATTCGAGGTTTTTCTTTGGGAAATCCAACGATTTCAAGCGGGCTGCTCACCGTGCGCGCCTGGGGATTGGAGGTTCCTTCCAGGGGAACGACGATGTCATTGGCTTCCAACTGAGGGTCATTGATGATCTCGATGGCGTTTTGAACAACTCCAAAGATGACGCGGCCTTCATTCAAGACTTTCTTCCAGTGAGCCAGCGGCTGGCTCGCAAACAGCGGATCGAGGATATTCACCAGGTCCGCCGAGTTCTGAAGCCGCTTGCGCGCATCGGCAAAGCGCGGATCCGCCGCCAGTTGCGGCTGGCCGATGGCCTGGATAAACCCGCCCCAGTCCTTCTGTTGCGCTGCAACAATCAGAATCCACCGGTTGTCGGACGTCGCGTAAGGGTTGAGCAAAGCGTTGGGCGGCGTCTCTCGATCATGCTGCGAGAAAAAGTGTCCACCATTGAGTGCGCCCTCGACCCAAGCGCCAGCCGCCCAAATGCCGTTGGCGATCAGGGACGTGGAGACGTGGGTGCCTTTGCCGGTTTTCTCGCGCGCGAAGAGCGCGGTGACGATCGACGCGTATAGCGTCGTTGCCGTCGCGTGGTCGCCGATGCCAGGGACCGGCAAGGTCGGTGGGCTACCCGCGTCATGGGTCACCTCCATCAATCCCGAGCGTGCCCAGTAAGCCGTGATGTCAAAGCCCGGGCTATCCGCTTCGGGTCCGCGACTCCCGTAACCGGTGATGTCCGCGTAGATCAGGCGTGGGTTTAGCGGCGCAAGTGCTTCATAGTTCAAACCCAGCCCGGCTTTGACGCGGGGCGGAAAATTGACCACGATCACGTCGGCCCAGCGAACCAGTCGTTCGACCACTTCCCTGGATTCAGCAGCCTTCAGGTTGAGCGCCAGGCTGCGCTTGTTTCGATTGGTAAGCTGCCAGGCGTAGTTGACGTCGCTGACAGGGTTCGGTGGCACGGACGTAAAGTAGCGATACGGATCGCCAACGCCCGGCGGTTCCACCTTGATGACGTCGGCACCAAAGTCCGAGAGAATCGTCGCTGCAGCGGGCCCGGCGATGAAGCTCGCGAAATCGACGACCTTAAGGCCGGAGAAGATGTTCGATGCATCAGACATGGAGTTCGGGTCCTTTCAAGAAACTGGTGGACGGGCGATGCGGCGAGGTAGACGTGGTCGGTGGCTGAGTAGGGGCGTTAACGTCCATTGAAAACGGGATGCCGTTTTTCAAGGAAGGCCGTTGTTCCTTCGCGCATGTCTTCGGTGCTGGCGCACAGCGCGAACAAAGCGCCCTCCAAGTCCATGCCCGCACGAACGGTTAGGTTGAGCCCCTCCGTGATGGCCTGTAGCGCGTAGCGCACTGCGAGCGGTGCGTTCTTACCGATGTTGCGTAAAATCTCCTCGGCCCGGGCTAGCAATTGATCGCCCGGAACGATCTCGTTGACGAGGCCAAGTCGATAGGCCTCGGCTGCGGTAATCGTCTCCCCGGTGAGGATCAGTTGTGTCGCCTGTGCCTTGCCAATCAATCGTGCTAGGCGCTGGGTGCCCCCGAATCCCGGAATCAGGCCAAGCTTGATTTCCGGCTGACCGAATCGAGCCTCTTCGGTGGCCAGGCGCAAGCTGCAGGCCATCGCCAGCTCGCATCCGCCTCCCAACGCCAAGCCGTTCACTGCGGCGATCACCGGTTTGCCCAGCGTTTCGATCAGAAGAGTGAGTTGCTGGCCGCTCCGAGTCTGCTCCTCGGCATCGATCGGCGTGGCTTTCGCCAGTTCCGATATATCTGCGCCTGCGGCAAATGCTTTGCCGCCGGCGCCAGTCAGGATGACTCCACGAACGTCATCGTCTTCGCGCGCGTCAGCAAAGGCCATTGTCAGCTCGATGATTGTGGCCTGGTTGAGCGCATTCATTACTTGTGGCCGATTTAGCGTGACGTATGCGATCAAATCGCGCTTCACATAAGTAATGGCCTGGAAATCAGATTGAGAAATCTTGGATGGCATATGTAAATGCACTCAAACGAAAGCACTGAAACCGGTGATCGCCTTACCCACGATCAGCGCGTTCATCTCGCGCGTTCCCTCATAGGAATAGAGGGCCTCGGCATCTGCGACGAAGCGCCCGACGTGTTGGTCAAGCAGGATGCCGTTGGCACCCAGGAGCTCGCGTGCCCAGCCGACGGTCTCGCGCATGCGTATCGTGCAAACGCCTTTGGCCAGGGATGCGTGCTCGTCACGCATCAGCCCCTGGTCCTGAAGCTGCGAGAGCCTCAGGCACAGCGCTTGAGTGGAGGTGACATTGCCAAGCATCTTGAACAACAGGTCCTGCACGAGTTGGAACTTCGCAATCGGCCGGCCAAATTGCTCCCGCGTCTGGGCATAGCGAAGAGCATGTTCGTAAGCACCCGTAGCGCATCCAACCGATTCCCACGCGACGCCTGCTCGCGTCATGCGCAGCACACGGGCGGTATCGGCGAACGAATTCGCATTCGCCAGACGATTAGCTTCGCTAACCTTGCAGTCGGTGAGCGTGATATGGCCGTTCTGCACGACGCGAAGCGCCATCTTGTGCAAAATTTTCTCGACGGAGAAGCCCGGCGTCCCTTTCTCGACGATGAACCCCTTGACCTGTCCGTCGTCAACGTCACGGGCCCAGATAATCGTCAGGTCACTCCAGGTGGAGTTGCCGATCCATTTTTTCTCGCCGTTGAGCGTCCAGGTATCGCCGGAGCGCTTGGCGGTGGTCATGAGGCCACCAGATGCGCCTGAACCGACCAGCGGCTCGGTCAGGCCGAATGAGCCGACCTTTTCCAGGGCCGCCATCTGCGGAAGCCATTTTTGCTTCTGCTCTTCCGACCCGCACAGATAGATCGAGCCCATCGCCAGGCCCGTATGGACGCCGAAGAACGTGGATAGCGAGCAGTCGACTCGGGCTATCTCCATCATGATGAATCCCATCATGGTGGTCGAACGGCCAGGACATCCGTAGCCTTCGTATGGCAGTCCCATGATGTTGAGGGCGCGGATTTTTGGCAGGAGATCGAACGGGAATTCGTCGCGTTCCCAGAAATCCGAGATGATCGGCTGGACCTCGGATTCCATGAAGGAACGCACTTTCAGTCGGATCGCTTCATCTTCCGGCGAGAGCGTTCGGCTGGTCAGGTAAAAGTCGCCGTCCGCCGCAGGAAGTGGATGGGTGGATTTTGCTGCCAATTCGGCGCTGGTCATGGAGTGCGTTGTCCGAGACGAAAGAAGTGGTTTGCCGGGACCAATCAACTCGTGGGCACCGCTAAATACGCGCGCCCTTCAGCGCGCCGTACCGAAACGACATCGCTTGAAACATGGTTAATTTGCCGGACCGCTGGACCACGCTATCCTGGTCCTGGTCATGGTTATTGGACGTTTGTGCCGCTACTTGCTGATTTGAGATTTTTCCGGCCGGGTCTAAATGCTTGTATGTGACAGATTTGTCCATATCCGGTCAGTCGCGTACTAGCCGAAAACGCTGTAGTAGCGCTATCGTCCTGGCGTAGTAGCTAGAAGAAAAGCGAGCGCAATACCGCATGCTGACGTTCGGCAACGAAGACCGGGAGTCCAGCATTCTGGCGCCCATGGGCGTGGCGGCTTTCCGCAACATCTGGGCCGGAAATCTGCTGACGAACCTCGGCATGTGGGCGCAATCGGTGGCGGTGGCGTGGGTGATTGCCGCGGCCCACGCCGGGCCGATCATGGTGGCGATGGTGCAAGTGGCGGCGACGGCGCCGCTGGTGGTGCTGTTGATCGCCGCGGGCGTGTTGGCCGACAACTACGACAAGCGGACGATCATGCTGGTGGGGCAGGTCGTGGAGATGTCGGGCGCTATCTTTCTTACGGTGCTCGCATTCTTCGGGTATCTTGATCCGACGGCTCTCATCCTTGCCGTACTGTGGATTTCGATAGGCGGTGCAATCACCGAGCCTGCGTGGCAGTCTGCCGTAGGCGAGCAGGTGCCGCGCAGCATGGTCAGTTCTGCCGTGTTGCTCAACGGCGTGAACTACAACGCGGCACGCGCCGTGGGGCCAGCGCTCGGTGGCTTGATGCTCAGTGTATTGGCGCCAAGCTGGGTGTTTCTGGTCGGGTCGCTTTCCTACATCGGCCTGCTCGTGGGGCTATGGCGGTGGCGCCATACGGTTCCGCAGCGAACGCTTCCGCCGGAGGGTATCCGCGAAGGCGTAGTGGCTGCAATGCGTTTCACCTGGAACTCGACGGTGACGCGCCTGGCCATGCTTCGGTCCTTCATGTTCGGATTCGCCGCGAGCGTGATCTGGGCCTTGCTGCCCTTGGTGGCGCGTGAACGTCACGACGGCAGCGCCGCGCTATACGGTTACATGCTGGGCACGCTGGGCCTGGGGGCCATTCTCGGCAGCGTGTTGGTGCCACGTTTGCGCCGGTGGCTCGGGTCCAGCCGATTGATCAGTGCTGCCGGCGCTGTGCTATCCGTTGCGCTGGTGTTGCTGGCTTATGCCGGCCCGCTTCCAGTGCTTTTGCCGGCGCTGGGGGTGGCAGGTGCTTGCTGGATTACTGCGCTCACCGAATACAACGCCAATGTGCAGATCCTGGTGCCGGATTGGGTGAAGGGGCGGGCGTTAGCGCTCTATCAAACGGCGCTCTATGCAGGTCTGGCGATCGGATCTTTCCTGTGGGGACATCTGGCCGAAACCATGGGGGTGTCCGGCGCGATTCTGAGCGCGGCGATAGTGCTGGCTGTGTCGGTTTTGCTGCTCTATCACTCGCAGTTCCCGCGAGTGGATGCCGCCGGCATGTCCTTGGCGATGGGCGGCAAGGTCGTGGCGCCGATCGTTGCCTTCGATCATGAGCAGGGGGATGTTGTAATGAGCATCGAGTACGTCATTCCGCGCGAGCGGGCCGACGAATTCGTCGTGCTGGCCTTGTCGTTGCGTCACTTGCGGCTGCGCAATGGCGGGCGTTACTGGGGGATGTTTCGCGATATCCATGATGGGGAAATATGGCGCGAAGTGCTGCTGGTGGAAAGCTGGCTGCAACACTTGCGCATGCTCGATCGCATGACGGTTGCCGACAAGGCCCTTATCGACCAGGTCAGGACATTGCACCGGGGAACGGCACCGCCACGCGTGCTGGTCGGCGTGACTTACGAATCGATCGTGGACGAAGAGGTAAGCATGGATGGGTAGGGAGTCAGGCGCTGCGCACGCTTTCCAGACGCGCAGCCATGGCATCGAGGAATAGCCGCACCCGCGTGGGCACCAGTCGATTGGAAGGGAAGAGGGCGCAGACAGGTGGGAAGAGGGCGCAGATGGGTGCATCCTCGCTACGCCACTCAGGCAGCACGCGGACCAGACGCCCGCTACGCAGTTCGGCTTCGACGTCGATCCATGATTTGAGGATCATTCCGCAGCCAGCGAGGGCCCAATCCAGCGATACCTCGCCGTTATCACTGCGTAGCCGGGAATCGATGCTTACCTCCTGCGTTTCGCCATCCGGGCCAATGAGCCGCCAGGCTACGCGCAATGCGCCATGATGAAGGCATTGGTGTTGCGGCAAATCATCTGGACTCGAAGGCGTGCCGTTGGCCTCAAGGTACGCTGGTGCAGCCACGATGACACGATGATTGTCGGCGAGTTTGCGCATGACCAGGGCTGAGTCACGTGGCATACCGATGCGAACGACGACATCGATATTCTCATCGATCAGCCCCACCAGCCGGTCCGACAACGACAACTCGACAGCCAGTGCAGGATAGCTCCGCGCCAGGTCTCGACAGACAGGACCCACATGCGCGCGTCCCAGTGCAACCGGTGCACTCACTCGCAGCGTTCCTTTGGGCTCAACGTTCCCATGCGTCAATGAGGCCTCCGCTTCATCCACTTCAGCCAGGATGCGCTGCGCGCGTTCGAAGAAACTTGCGCCTTCTTCGGTGAGCGAGAGCTGCCGGGTATTGCGAGTGATCAGACGGGTGTTCGTTTTGCGTTCAAGCGTGGCCAGTCGCTTGCTGACTACGCTGAGCGCGAGGTCCATATCGCGGCCCGCGGCCGAAAGACTGCCCGATGTGGCAATGCGAACGAAGGTGCGCAGTTCAGCGATGTCATTCAGCATGACTATCTCCTAAAAGTGGATTATCCATCCACTTTGTGAAGGATACTCAACAAATTATAGAGGGGCTAGATTGTGCCTGTCCTTCAGGAGGCACTTTATGAAATCCCTTCTCTTTACCCCTTCCGCCATCGCCGGCCATGCCGTTTCCCATCGAGTCGTCATGGCGCCCATGACCCGGGCGCGCAGTTCGCAGCCTGGTGACGTGCCTACGCCATCGAACGCCCGGTATTACGCACAACGCGCGTCGGCGGCCCTTATCGTTACCGAGGCTTCGCAGATCTCGCCGCAGGGCAAGGGGTATTCCTTCACCCCCGGTATTTACAGCCCCGAGCAGGTGGCCGGCTGGCGTCTGGTGACCGACGCCGTGCATGCCCAGGGCGGCAAGATATTCGTTCAACTCTGGCATGTCGGCCGGATGTCGCACCCTGACTTCCACCACGGGGATCTGCCCGTTGCGCCTTCTGCGGTTCCCTTCAATGGGCAGATCTGGAAGGTGAACCCGTCGACGGGCCTGGGAGAGATGGTGGATTCGCCCACGCCGCGTGCACTTAGCCGCCGTGAGATCCAGGGGATCGTCGAGGACTTCCGAAAGGCCGCCCGCAACGCCATGGATGCCGGATTTGACGGCGTGGAAATTCACGGTGCCAACGGCTATCTGGTCGATCAGTTTTTGCGAACCACGTCCAATACGCGCACGGACCAATACGGTGGCACGCGCCAGAACCGCCTGCGCTTTCTTCGCGAAGTGATCAATGCAGTGGTCGGCGAGGTGGGCGCGGATCGAACCGCTATCCGGCTTGCTCCGTTCCTGACAGCGCGTGGCATGGCGTGCCCGGACATCCTGCCGACCATGCTCGAGGCTGCAGATTTCCTGCAGGCGAGGGGCATCGCTTACCTGCATCTGGTTGAAGCGGATTGGGATGACGCCCCACAGTTCACCGAAGCGTTTCGCAAGGAAATTCGCGCCCGCTTTCGTCGGCCCATCATCGTCGCTGGCAACTACGACCTGGAAAAGGCCACTTGGGTGCTTGAGCGTGGCTACGCGGACTTCGTGGCGTTTGGCCGCCCGTTCATCGCCAACCCGGATCTTCCCCGTCGACTTGCCGAAAACGTCCCGCTCAGCTCTTTCGACGGTGCGTCGCTATTTGGCGGCGGCGACCACGGCTACACCGACTACCAGCACGCTGGTTGAGCCATCCCATTCCAGTTCGATTTTCCATCACCGAGGAACACGTCCATGTTTGTTTACAAGGGTAGAACCGCGCTGATCACCGGCGCGTCCAAAGGGCTGGGCACGGCCTTCGCCAAGGCGCTGGCCGCACGAGGGGCCAACGTCGTCCTGGTCGCGCGGTCGACCGAAAAACTCGACGGCCTCGCCCAGTCGCTAGCATCGCAATACGATGTGCAATGTATAGCGCTGTCGATTGACCTGACCGCGCCCAATGCTGCGCAGCTGGTGGAGAGGGAGCTCGATGCACGAGGCTTGGTAGTTGACCTGCTGGTCAATAACGCGGGCCTTGGCCACTCGGGGGCATTCCTTTCCCACGACGTCCTTGCCGAACAAGCCAGTATCCAGTTGAACATCCAGGCACTTGTGGGGCTCGCCCACGTATTGGGATCACGCATGGCGGCGGCCAAACGGGGCGGCATCATCAATATCGCCTCCAACGCCTCGTTCCAGCCGGTGCCTTACATGGCGGTCTACGCGGCGACGAAAGCATTTGTGTTGTCGTTTAGCGAGGCACTGCGCTATGAACTTGCCAACGATGGCGTGCAAGTGATGGCCTCATGCCCGGGGCCGACCGCCACCAGCTTCTTCGAGGGGACCAAGACCGGCATGAAAGGCAAGGATTTTGATACTGCCGAGTCGGTTGTCGAGCGGACCCTGGTCGCCTTTGACAAAGGCAAGGCGGTCACTTACCCGGGGCGCTTCAGCGTCCGCGTCGCGACGATGCTGCCTCGATTCTTCCCACGGAAGACCGTGGTCCAACTTTCTGGAGCCGCAACGCGCGGCATGGGAATCGTTGACGCATAGACCACGGACGGGCACAGTGGCTGGCTGGAAGAATCGCCTGGTGGGAAAGCATTGCATGCGCGAATTTCATAGCTATGAGCCGCGTGATGGCCACGGCCTGCCACATGACCCATTCAACGCCATCGTAGGTCCCAGGCCGATTGGCTGGATCTCATCGATAAGCCGGGAAGGCGTGGTCAACCTGGCGCCCTACAGTTTCTTCAACGCCTTCAACTACAAGCCGCCTATCGTCGGCTTCGCGAGCACAGGATGGAAGGACACGGTACGCAATATCAGCGAAACGGGAGAGTTTGCCTGGAACCTGGCAACCCTCTCCCTTGCCCAGGCGATGAATGCGACCTCGGCCCCGGCGCCGCCGCATATCGATGAGTTCGAGCTGGCGTCGCTGACTCGTGCGCCATCACGTCGAATTAGCGTGCCACGGGTGCTGGAAAGCCCGGTTTCGTTCGAATGCAAGCTCACTCAATTCATTCAGTTGACCGATAGTGCAGGGCAGCTCGTTGATACGTGGCTGGTACTGGGTGAGGTCGTCGCTGTCTACATCGAGAAGCGTTTGCTCAAGGACGGCGTGTACGACACGGGGGAGGCCGGCCATATTCTTCGAGCCGGCGGCCCCGAGGATTACTTCACCATCGGCACTTCCCAACGCTTTCGAATGAAACGTCCGCAGCAGTAACTCGACCGATGCTGGCATCAAGCGCCCCGTAATTCCTCAAGTCTTGAAAGGAATAGCTTGAGAATCGGCGAAGTGTTTGCCTTGCTGTAACCCACGGCCAGGTCGATCGTTGGCACTTCACCCTCAAGCGGACGGCTGACTACGGACCAAGGAAGCAGGTTCTCCGCATAAGCGGGCATAAGCGATAATCCGCGGGTGGATGCCACCAGGGATACGGCCATGGTTGCGTTATCGACCCCGTGATCGAGTTTGATGTCCAGTCCGCAGCGACGCAGATACTCCTCGGTCACTGCGCGCAGCACGGTGGCTTTTTTCGAGCCGCCGATGAAGATTTCGCCGACGAGTTCCCGTGGGTGAATCACTTCACGATGGGTGAGGCGATGATCACTCGGCATCAGGACGATCAACGGTTCCTGGTCAACCACCTCATAGGCCAGATCGAAGTTAGGTTCGAGGCGCATGAAGGCCACGTCGAGCCGACCTCGGACGAGCGCCTCGGCCAGGTCCGGTGAGTAGTCGCTCGAGACCGTGATCTGGATGTTCTTCAACTCATCGCGCAGCACATGCATTGCCCGCGAAAGCCAGTTCATCTCATGCCCCGTCTGGAAGCCGATGGCGAACGTCTTCTTCTGAGGTTGTGCGGCCTTGCGCGCGGCTTCCACTGCAGCATCCACCTGCGCCAGCGCCAGCCGGGCGTGATCAAGAAAGGCCTTGCCCGCGGCGGTTAGCTCGACGCCATGAACGCTTCGAGACAAGAGCTCCGCACCGACTTGCTGCTCGAGGTCGCGAATCTGCCGACTGAGCGAAGGCTGTGATGTGTGAAGCCGGAGCTCGGCAGCCGTCGTCAGGCTGCCTTCCTCAACTACGGCTACGAAATAACGGAGATGCCTCAACTCCATCGGTATTCCATGCCTGAAAGGTATGCCCCCAGCTTACAAAGTCTTTTTCGTGTGTTCCACAGAAGCCTACAGTTGCCACAGAAGCAGGGCACGAGATGTACGACAAGCTACTGTTATTACTAAATAACTACAGGAAATCACATGTCCAGGTTAACCAAGAAAGTCGCACTCGTTACCGGCGGATCGCGGGGCATTGGCGCAGCAATCGCAAAGCGCCTGGCCGCAGATGGGGCGAGCGTAGCCATTACCTACGCGAAGGATGGCGCCGCGGCCGCGGCCGTGGTGAAAGCGATTGAAGCCAGCGGTGGAAAGGCCGTCGCGATCCAGGCCGACGCTACAGGAAATCACATGTCCAGGTTAACCAAGAAAGTCGCACTCGTTACCGGCGGATCGCGGGGCATTGGCGCAGCCATCGCAAAGCGCCTGGCCGCAGATGGGGCAAGCGTAGCCATTACCTACGCGAAGGATGGCGCCGCGGCCGCGGCCGTGGTGAAAGCGATTGAAGCCAGCGGTGGAAAGGCCGTCGCGATCCAGGCCGACGCTGCCAGCGTCGAGGCAGTCAGAGGCGCGGTGGAAAAAGCCGTCGCAACCTTCGGCCGGCTGGATGTGCTGGTGAACAATGCCGGCACGGCTATGCCGAAACCGTTCGAAGAGGCAACGCAGGAAGAGATGGATCGCCTGGTCGACATCAACATACGTGGTGTATTTGCCACTACGCAGGCTGCGCTGAAGCATATCGGTGATGGTGGTCGCATCATCATGATCGGTTCGGCGGTGGGCGAGCGTGCGGTTGCGCCCGGACTGGTGCCGTACGCGGCCACCAAGGGCGCCGTCAAGATGTTCACCCAGGCGCTGTCCAGAGAGGTAGGCGCGCGAGGCATCACGGTCAACAACGTCCAGCCGGGCCCGATCGATACAGATCTGAATCCCGCTTCGGGAGATTGGGCGGTGCCGCAGAAGGCTGCCACTGCGCTCGAT
>Ga0193716_1000420_pt1 | contig 26101 bp, 18 predicted proteins | sample U2c1metaG_FD_145901 | JGI IMG/M metagenome (GOLD analysis project Ga0193716, IMG submission 145901) | Soil microbial communities from a riparian zone of the East river system, Colorado, United States - U2c1 | ecosystem: Environmental > Terrestrial > Soil > Riparian zone | place: USA: East River...
GTCCACTGTGGTCGTCGGCGGTATGTGGTCCGACCGCGTCGGCCGGCGTCGTGTTTTCGTGTGCTGGGCCGGAGTCGTGATGGCGGTGGCCGCGCTCATTCTCGCGTTCTGGCCGACGTGGCCGGGATCGCTGCTGGCCGCCGGTGTGCTCGGGCTGGGGTTCGGCGTGTACCTGTCCGTCGACTTCGCACTCATGACCGAGGTGTTGCCGGCGGCGACCGACCGGGGCAAGGACCTCGGCGTGATCAACATCGCGAACTCGTTACCGCAGGTGCTCGCGCCGGTACTGGCGGCACCCATAGTCACACACCTCGGCGGCTATCCAGTCCTTTACGTACTGTCCGCGCTGGTCGGAGTGGCTGGATCCGTTCTGGTGTACCGAATACGCTCGGTGACGTAATCTGCTCGTCGCCACCTTCCGTTCATCCGCTGTTAGAGTACTGCGAATAATGTCTGATATACGCGACGCGTCGGTGGGGGCGGCCGCGGTAGACGAGGATGGTGTGCGGGTCACCGCCGGCCAAGTGTCGGTTGTGGACGTACTGTTCGACGACCAGTGGATGTGGTCGTTCAACGCCGAGCGGGACACCCGCCTCGACGGGGACGAACGCCGCGCGCCATGGCCGACCAACCTGAGACCTTTCCTGCGTGGCACCGGTCACGTCACCGTGCGCGAACGCTTCGGTGAAACCGTGCTGTACCAAGGCGATGTCGTGTTCGACGACAGCGCCCACCGCGTCAAGATCGTCGACGGGCAGGGCCGGCCGCTGATCGTCGACAAGGGCGGCGACATGCAGTGCGGGTTCTCCGAACGCGGCCCCGCGACACGGGACGCGTTGCTCGACGCGATCGAGGACGTGCTCACCAGGATGCGCGACGAGGGCGGCGTGGACGCGTTCCTCGCGTTCGGTGCGTTGCTCGGTGCGGTCCGTGACGGGCACTTCATCCCGCACGACTCCGACGCCGACGTCGCGTACCTGAGCGGACACGACAGCCCGGTGGACGTCGCCAGGGAGTCGTTCGCGCTGGAGCGCATCATGATCCGCGCCGGGTACTGGACATGGCGCATGTCCGCCGCCGACTTCAAGGTGATCGTGCCCGACCCGGAGGGCGGCCGCGCGATCGACATCTTCGCGGGGTTCGTCGTCGACGGCACGTTCTACCTGATGCCCGAGGTGCACGCGAAGGACTTCGACACCGGCATGATCCTGCCGCTCGGCGAGATCGAGCTGGAGGGTCGCCGGATCGCGGCGCCGGCGAAACCCGAGGCGCTGCTGGAGATCACGTACGGCCCGCACTGGCGCATCCCGGACCCGTCGTTCAAGTTCGAGACGCCGGACTGGGTCCGGCGCAGGCTCGACGGCTGGACCCGGGGCAACCTGTCCAACCGGGGGCACTGGTGGCCGTTCTACTTCGGCAAGGCCGGCTCGACCGTGTCGGAGCAACCGTCCCCGTTCGCCGAGTGGACGCACGAGCGGGAGCCCGCGTCGGCCGCGCTGGTCGACATCGGTTCCGGTACCGGCCGTGACTCGCTGTGGTTCGCGCGGCAGGGGCGCGACGTGCTCGGCATGGACTACATCCCCGCGGCGACCGACCGGGCGGGCAGGACCGCAGAGGCGGAAGGCATTCCGGCGCGGTTCAAGACGATCAACCTGTACGACGTCCGCCAGGTGCTGGCGATGGGCGGTGAGCTGGCGCACCGCGACGAGCCGCCGACGTTGTACGCGCGGTTCCTGATCCACGCGATCGAGGACGCCGGCCGGCACGCGCTGTGGCGCATCGCGAGCATGTGTCTGCGCCGCGGCGGCCGGTTCTACCTGGAGTTCCGCACGGACGAGAACGCCACGGCCGAGAAGGTGTACGGCGAGCACTTTCGCAAGTACCTCCCCGGCGACGTGGTCGCCGACGAGATCGAATCGTGGGGCGGCCGGGTTGAACATCGCGAAGAAGGGTACGGATACGCCGCCTACAAGGACGAGGATCCGCACGTGTGCAGGATGGTGGCAACATGGCAACGCTGAAGGCGCGACTGCGTGGCGTGGTGGCGCGGCAGGGCCGCCGGGTCGCACGCATCACCGGTGTCGAGGACGAGATCCGCGTGCTGCACGAGCGCGTGGCCGAGCTGGAACATGAGGTGCACGAGGCACGCGTGCTCAACCAGCGGCTCGCGGAGCTGACCGACGTGGTGTCCGAGGTGCTGGTCCCGGCCGCGGACCGCGACGACGACAAGCTCGCCGAGCGGCTGGACACCTACAACCGCGACTCGTTCTAGGTCAGTCCCGCACGGGCTCGCCGATGCCGAGCAGGTTGCCCTCGCTGTCGCGGAACCACGCGGCCCGTTCGCCGACCCCGACGGACGGGTAGTTGCCCGCCACCTCGGCGATCCCGTCGACCGTGCGCAGGCCGGGGACGTCGACGTGCTCGAACTCGACGCCCCGGCGGCGCAGCTCGTCGACGACGGTCTCGATGTCGGCCACCGTGAAGGCCATCTGGGTGTGCTCGCCGGCGGACCGGCCCGTCGAGGCGAACAACGCGAAGCGGGACGTGCCGCAGCGGTAGAGCACGCCACCGGGCCGTTCCTCCGCCGGGTGCAGGCCGAGCTTGTCCGCGTAGAACGCCTTCGCCCGGTCGAGGTTCTGTGCCGGCAGCCTGGTGGCGACCTCGGAGTTGTCAAGCATGCCGTCGACGGTGACACACGGTGGGCCGGCCCGCCACTCTCAGACGACTTCGTTCAGCTTGCCGGCGGCAGCGGCAGCGGGCCGGAGAAGGCCGCCCCGCCACCTGGACCCTGAGCCGCAGTTCAGGGGTGAGTCAGGGAAAAGCCTGATCCGCGCGCGCCCGCCACGAGCGATGCTGAGCACAGAACTCGTGGAAAGAGGGGAATGACGTGGAGATCACCGGACTTGTCACGGCCATCGTGTTCGGCGCGATCATCGGCGGGCTCGGGCGGGCGGTCGTGCCGGGGCGGCATCGGCTGTCGATGTTGGTGACCATCCTCGTCGGCATCGTCGCGGCCGTCGCCGGCACCGCGGTCGCCGAGCTCATCGGCGTCGCGAACACCAGCGGGATCGACTGGACCGAGCTGGCGCTGCAGATCGTCTTCGCAGGTGGCGGGGTGTCGCTGCTGGCCGGGGCGCAAGTCCGCCAGCGCCAGAACCAGTAGTTCGGCGGCGCGCGCCGCCCCGATCGCCCGGCCGTCGTCGCGCCGGGCGATCGGCATGTCACGGACCGGACAAAACTGCGTGCGCAGTTTCAGGTTTAGCCGCGGACGGCCCATCTCGCCTGGGTATAGTCCGCTCTCGGCAGCCCGTCTGGAGGGTGCCAGGGGCGGGGAGGCGCGGCGCATGAGTAAGTTCATCGATGCCGCATTGTCTTTTCCGGCCGTGTTGTTCACCATTCTGCTCGCGGTCGTCGTCCTTTACTGGCTCCTCGTGTTGCTCGGCACACTGGACCTGGAAATAGGCGACGCGGACTTCCTGGACGGCGTCGGGCTCGGCGGGGTGCCGGTCACGGTGACACTCTCGGTGTTGATCACCGTGTCCTGGTTCGTCAGCCTCGTCGGCGGGGTGCTGACCGCGCCGCTCGACCTCGGCACGTTCGTCCGGGTCCTGCTTGGCATCGGGGTGCTGTTCGTCGCCGTGCTCGCCGGGCTGTTCGCCGCCCGGCTCGTCGCGCTGCCGCTGCGCAAGCTCTACGTCGACGGCGCGGAGCCGTCGCGCATCGACTTCGTCGGCCGGGAGTGCGTCATCCGGACCGGGCGCGTGAGCGCCGACTTCGGCCAGGCCGAGGTCACCGCGGCGGACGGTTCCTCCGCCATCATCCAGGTGCGCCAGACCGGCGAGCACGAGCTGACGAGCGGCCGCCGCGCACTGATCTTCGATTACGACCTCGACGGCGAATACTTCTGGGTCGCGCCCGCCAGTTGAAAGGAAAGACTATGGAGCCCATCCTGATCGCGGGCGGTGTGGCAGTCGCCGTACTGTTCATTCTCCTGATCGCCATCAGCCGCCTGTTCCACAAAGTTGAGCAGGGCAAGGCGTTGATCGTCTCGAAGGTGCGCAACGTGCACGTCACGTTCACCGGCGCCGTCGTGCTTCCGGTGCTGCACAAGGCAGAGACGATGGACATCTCGGTGAAGACGATCGAGATCGAGCGCACCGGGCAGGAAGGGCTGATCTGCCAGGACAACATCCGCGCCGACATCCGGCTCACGTTCTTCGTGCGGGTCAACAAGACCAGCGAGGACGTCATCAAGGTCGCACAGGCCATCGGCACCCAGCGGGCCAGTGACCAGGGGACGCTGCGGGAGCTGTTCGACGCCAAGTTCTCCGAGGCGCTCAAGACCGTCGGCAAGCACCTCGACTTCGTGGACCTCTACACGAAGCGCAACGAGTTCCGGGACCGGATCCTCGCGGTGATCGGCACCGACCTCAACGGCTACAGCCTCGAGGACGCGGCCATCGACTACCTCGAGCAGACCCCGATGACCCAGCTCGACTCGAACAACATCCTCGACGCGCAGGGCATCCGCAAGATCACCGAGCTGACGGCGATCGAGCACGTGCGGACCAACGAGTTCCAGCGCACCGAGGAAAAAGAGATCACCAAGCAGAACGTGGATGCCCGCGAGGCGATCCTCGAGCTGGAGCGCCGCCAGGCCGACGCCGAGAACCGGCAGCGCCGCGAGATCGAGACGATGAAGGCCCGCGAGGAGGCCGAGACCGCGAAGGTCCAGGCCGAGGAGCGCCTCAAGTCCCAGGCCGCGAACCTGCGCACGGACGAGCAGCTCGGCATCCAGGACCAGAACCGGGCCCGCGAGGTCGCGGTCGCCGAGAAGAACCGCGAGCGCGTCATCGCGATCGAGACCGAGCGGATCGAGAAGGACCGCCAGCTCGAGGTCGTCTCCCGCGAGCGGGAGATCGCGCTGGCCAACGCCTCCAAGGACAAGGAGGTCGAAGTCGAGAAGCGCTCGGTCGCCGAGGTCGTCCGGGAGCGGATCGCGGTCGACAAGACCGTGGCCGAGCAGGAGGAGAACATCAAGCGGCTGCGTGCGGTCGAGGAGGCCGAGCGGGGCCGGCAGTCCATCATCATCAGGGCCGAGGCGCAGGCGCAGGAAAGTCTGGTCAAGGACATCAAGGCGGCCGAGGCGGCAGAGGCCGCCGCGAAGCACAAGGCCCGCGAGGAGCTCGTGCTCGCCGAGGCGCGCCAGCAGTCCGCTGACCTCGATGCCCGCGCGAAGATCCGGCTCGCCGAGGGTGTTCAGGCCGAGTCGGCGGCCGCGGGTCTCGCCGAGGTTCAGGTGCGCGAGCGGGGCGCCGAGGTCATCGAGAAGGAGGGTCGCGCCGAGGCGGTCGTGATCCGGGAGAAGGCCCTCGCCGGCGCGGACGCGTTGCGCGAGAAGCTGAAGGGCGAGGCCGAGGGTCTCACCGCGAAGGCCGCCGCGATGGCCGCGTTGGACGACGCGTCCCGTGGGCACGAGGAGTTCCGGCTGCGGCTGGAGTCGGACAAGGAGCTGCGGCTCGCCGGCATCCAAGCCCAGCGCGAGGTCGCGGAGTCGCAGGCCAGGGTCCTCGCGGCCGGGCTGGAGCACGCCGACATCGACATCGTCGGCGGCGACACGGTGTTCTTCGACAAGCTCATGGGCTCGATCTCGCTCGGCAAGAGCATCGACGGGTTCGTCGACAACTCCGACGTGGCGAAGGCGCTGGCCGGGCCGTGGCTCAATGGTGAGGCGAACTTCGCGGACGACCTCAAGGGCATACTGTCCTCTTTGGGCAGTGCGGACGTGAAGAACCTGTCCATGTCGGCGATGCTGATGAAGCTGATGAACGACGGCGGCCCGAACGCCTCGCGGATCCAGCAGTTGCTCGGCGGCCTCCCGGCGGTCACGCCCGCGCCGGTCGAGCGGGTGCCCGACTCGCCGGCCGTGATCGCGCCGAAGCCGTGACGTCCACCGTGTCCGCGCCGGCTGCCGAGGGGCAGCCGGCGCAGGACGGGCTCGACGCACGCACCTACGAGGTGCTGCGGCGGCGGCTCGCCGAGCAGTCGAAGGAGCTGACGCGACGGGCCGAGGGGCTCAACACGCGACGGCTGGAGGTGTTCGGCAGCACCGAGCTGCGGCTGGTCGGCGCGGAGCGCATCCGCACGGTCAACAACTGTGTGCCTCGGGACATCGTGTCCATCCCGGACACCGACGGTTCCGGCACCAGTGGGCTGATGTTGTTCGGCTACAACGTGTTCATCGGGTTGAAGCCGGAGACAGGAGTCGACGACGTCTTCTCGCTGCACCGGTTCACCCGCGACGGCGACGCGTTCCGGTTCGAGGATGCCGCGCCCGACGAGCGGCCGGAGCTGTTACGCGACGAGCGGTTCCGCCGCGACTTCACCGAGCTGTACCGGTACTACCGGGAGACGCGGCTGCTGCAGCTTAGGCCGGTCGAGGGCAAGCTGCTCGCGGTCTTCCAGACCGGGCCGCGCACCGAGGACATCAAGGTGCTGCGGTGGCAGGTCGGTGCGGACGGCACACTGTCCTATCTGGACAACGCAGGCGAACGGGACCACGTGTTCCCGGCCCCGCACGACTTCGAGTGGGTCGAGACGACCCGCGACGACCACGTGCTCGGCCGGCACCCGCACATCTCCATCTCCGACGAGCTGTTCATCGAGACGGTCAACGGCGACCTGACCGTCAAGATCGAGAACAACACGGAGGTCGGCGAGGGCATCTACCGCGAGCCGGTCGACGAGCCGCTGCAGAGCCTCGCCGACGCGGACGTCCGGTACGCGCGGGTCGGCCCGCTGATCCTGCTGAAGATCCTGCCGTACAAGGAGAAGGTCTACCGGTACCTGGTCTTCAACACCCGCACCAGGACCGTGGTGCGGCTCGACGGCATCGGTCAGGCGTGCCAGCGGCTGCCCGAGGACCAGGGCATCATCTTCCCCGGCGGCTACTACCTTTCGACCGGCGCCAACAAGACGTTCGACACCGAGACGGCCGACCTCGAGTTCGAGCGGATCATCCGGTCCACCAACGGCGAGGACGTGCTGTACGCGTTCCACGCGCGCCGCGAGGGCCGGACCCTTCTGTTGCCGTACAACGTGATCCGCAAGCAGGTCGCGACCCCATTGCCGTGTCACGGGTACTCGCTGTTCGAGGACGGCACGCTCGTCGCGTTCCGCGCGGAGTCCGAGGAGCCAACTCGGGTGCACCCGATGCAGGTGTGGCAGACGCCGTACCTGTCCTACGCGTTCGCCGCGTCACGGCCGGTCGGCACCGGCCCGCTGGAGCGGGTCGGCAACGCGGACCTGGTGCGGGGCATCTCCGACTGTCTGTCGATCACCAGGATGATCGACGAGATGGCGCCGTCGACCGCCATGTTCGAGGGTCTGATCGCCGCGTGCGGGCGGACGTTCGACAGCTACCACTGGCTCGGTGACCAGGAGCTCGACGACCTGCGCACGCCGGTCGCCGACGTGCGTGCCACCGCGGAGCAGGTGCTCGGCGAGTTCGAGAACGTCCAGTCGCTGACCGACACCGCCGCCAAGGAGCTCGGCACGGCGGGCGAACAGGTCGCGTCGCTCGTGCGCCGGGTACGTGGCGAGGCGCCGAAGTCCGCCGACCAGTGGGTGTCGCAGCTCGCGGAGCTGCGACGCGCGCAGGGCCGGCTGGTGACGTTGCGCGAGCTGCGTTACGTGAACACCGCACGGATCGACGAGCTGGCCGAGGCGCTCGAGTCCGAACTGGACGCCGCGGCCAAGCGGGCCGTGGAGTTCCTGCGTGGGGCAGACGCGTTCACCGGCTACCACGAGCAGGTCGACGCGCTGATCGCCGACGCGGAGTCGATCAGGACGGTCGCCGAGGCGGCGCCGGTGGTCGAGCGGCTGGCCGAGCAGGCCGGCGGCCTGGAGATCGTCACCGAGGTCGTCGGGTCGCTCGACATCGCCGACGCGACCGTGCGCACCCAGATCCTGGAGCGGATCGGCGAGGTGCTCGGCGGCGTCAACCGCGCACGGGCCACTGTGGACGCTCGCCGTCGCGAGCTACTGGCCACGGAAGGGCGCGCGGCGTTCGCCGCGGAGTTCGCGCTGCTCGGGCAGTCGATCACCGGCGCGCTCGCGGTGGCGGACACCCCGCAGCGCTGCGGGGAGCAGCTCGGCAGGTTGCTGCTGTCACTGGAGAACCTCGAGTCCCGGTTCAGCGAGTTCGACGACTTCCTCGCCGAGCTGACCGCGAAGCGCACCGACGTCTACGAGGCGTTCTCGTCGCGCAAGCAGTCGCTGGTCGACGAGCAGGCGCGCCGCGCGGACCGGCTGGTCGACTCCGCGGAGCGGATCCTCACCAGTATCAACCGCCGCGTCGGCACACTGTCCTCTTTGGACGAGATCAACACGTACTTCGCGTCCGACCCGATGGTCGCGAAGGTCCGGTCGGTCGCGGACGCGCTGCGTGCGCTCGACGACTCCGTGCGGGCCGAGGAGCTGGCCGGCCGGCTGAAGGCCGCGCGGCAGGAGGCCGGCCGCTCGCTGCGGGACCGGGCCGACCTGTTCACCGACGGCGGCGACACGGTTCGGTTGGGGCGCCACCGGTTCGCGGTGAACACGCAGGCCATCGACCTCACGTTGGTGCCGAAAGGCGGCCGGATGTCGTTGGCCGTCACCGGCACCGACTTCCGCACCCCGGTCGACGACCCGGTTTTCGCGGCGACACAACCGTTCTGGGACCAGCTACTGGTGTCGGAGTCGGTGGAGGTCTACCGCGCCGAGTACCTCGCGGCGTTGGTCCTCGCGGACGGCGTGCCCGATGACGCGGAACCGCTCGAGGTGGTCCGGCGTGCGGCGGAGTCCCGTTACGACGAGGGCTACGAGCGCGGCGTGCACGACCAGGACGCGGCGGCGATCCTCGCGGTGCTGCTGAGGTTGCGGGCGGGAGCGGAGCTGCTCCGGTACCCGCCTGCCGCGCGCGCGTTCGCGGTGCTGTTCTGGGCGTACGGCACGGATGACGCGGCCCGCGACCAGTGGACCACCCGTGCCGGCTCGCTCGCGCGGGCCCGTTCAGTGTTCGGTGCGGTGCCGGCAATCGCCGCGTTGTGTGCGGAGCTGGCCGAGGCCATGGCCGCCTTCCCGCTCGCCGCGGGCGATCCGGTGCTGGCCGCCGAGTACCTGTTCGAGGAGTTGGCCGCCACGCCGCTGGGGTTCGTGACCAGCGCGGGCGCCAGGACCATGGTCGAGAAGTTCCGCCGTGCGCTCGGCGGCCGCAAGGAGTTCGACGACGATCTGCGTGCCCTCGGCGACGATCTCGCCGCCCGCCACCAGCTCGCGCAGGCGTGGCTGGCGGCGTTCGTGTCCACTGTGGACGATCTGCCGGGCGACGAGCTGCCGGAGGCGGTGGCGCTGCTGCTGTGCGACCTGCCTCGGCACGACTCGTCCGCGGCGGTGTCGGCGACGGTCGAAGGGCTGCTCGGCGCGCATCCCCGGGTCGTGAACCGGACCATGACCGTGCGCATCGACGAGGTACTGACGCGGACCCGCCGCTTCCGCACCGAGACCGTGCCCGCCTACCGCGCGTACCAGAAGCAGCGCAACGAGCTGCTGGAGCGCGAACGGGCGCGGCTGCGGTTGGACGAGTTCAAGCCGAAGGTGATGAGCGCGTTCGTGCGCAACCGGCTGCTCGACGAGGTCTACCTGCCGCTGATCGGCGACAATCTCGCGAAGCAGCTCGGCGCGGTCGGCGACGCGAAGCGGACCGACCAGATGGGTCTGCTGCTGCTCATCTCCCCGCCGGGCTACGGCAAGACCACGCTCATGGAGTACGTGGCGAACCGGCTCGGACTGGTGTTCGTGAAGGTCAACGGGCCGGCGCTGGGCCACGACGTGACGTCGCTCGACCCGGCCGACGCGCCGAACGCGACGGCACGCCAGGAGGTCGAGAAGATCTCCTTCGCGCTGGAGCTGGGCAACAACGCGTTGCTGTACCTGGACGACATCCAACACACGTCGCCGGAGCTGTTACAGAAGTTCATCTCGCTGTGCGACGCGCAGCGGCGGATGGAAGGCGTGTGGGACGGCCGGACGCGGACGTATGACCTGCGGGGCAAGCGGTTCGCGGTGTGCATGGCCGGCAACCCGTACACCGAACAGGGAAAGCGGTTCCGCATCCCGGACATGCTCGCGAACCGGGCCGACGTGTGGAACCTCGGCGATGTCCTTTCCGGACGCGAGGACCTGTTCGCGTTGAGCTACATCGAGAACTCGCTGACGTCCAACCCGGTGCTCGCGCCGCTGTCGACCCGGTCCCGCGAGGACATCTCACTGTTGGTGCGGCTCGCACGCGGCGAGGAGGTGCGGTCGGACCAGCTTTCGCACCCGTACTCGGCGGTGGAGCTGGACCAGGTCGTGTCTGTGCTGCGGCACCTGTTGCGGGTGCAGGAGGTCGTGCTGGCCAACAACCAGGCGTACATCGCGTCCGCCGCGCAGGCGGAGTCGTCGCGCGTCGAGCCGCCGTTCCAGCTACAGGGGTCCTACCGCAACATGAACAAGCTCGCGGAGCGGATCGTGCCGGTGATGAACGACGCTGAGCTGTCCACGTTGATCTCGGACCACTACCTTGGTGAGGCGCAGACCTTGACCTCTGGCGCCGAGGCCAACCTCCTGAAGCTGGGCGAGCTGCGTGGCACGCTGTCGGCGGACGAAGCGGCTCGGTGGGCCACGGTCAAGGCAGGTTTCCTGCGGGACAAGGCTTTGGGTGGTTCGTCGGACGACCCGATGAGCCGCGCGGTGGGTGCGGTCGGGCTGCTCGCGGACAAGGTTGGCGCGGTGGAAGCCGCGATCCGGGACCGGTGAGCAACAGCACGGTTGACAAACGTCTTCCCTGTCGGGCCGCAGATGCCACGTCGCGTGACGAATACTGGACATTGTAAGGACAGGTGACCTTCCGGATTCGATACGCGTAACGATCTGCGGGAATGAGCCGACTCCGCAGACGTTGAGTTAACTCGACTATTCTGGAGAAATTTGTGTCGTGGACCTGTGAACGATGCCACAAGGATAATTCGGACGACAGGTACAGCTGTCATAATTGCAAGAACTTCAATCCGCATGCAAATGAGGCTCACATTCGCAATGTCGATTGGAAATGTCCCTCCTGTGGCATAAGTAACGGTGGGAACTTTCGCACCTGCTACAAATGCTCGAAAAAGCGCCCTGCTTGAGCAGCGTTAACTAGAACGAGGTGCATACTTCGATGGCAGTGCTCAATGTATTGGCGTTTATCTACTCGATCGGGTTTCTGGTTTCCGTCTTTGTCATGGCGTCCCGATCGCAGGCAGCGGTGCGTCAGGTGGTAAAGGCGAGGGGGCGTCCGGTTAGCGCGGCGTATGCCTACGGGTACTTGGCTTGGGCCGTTCTGAAGGCAATCGTCTGGCCGATCAACTTCGCGGTTTGGATGGCGCTAGGCAAACCGCAGCCCGGAACATGGAATAGTGACGAGCGTCGCGTCGCCTGAATGACGGTCACCGTGTCCACGCGGGAATGGCGCTCCCATCGGGGCGAGAGCGCCATCCCGACTTATTAGACCTTGTCGATTGCCGCCGCGAAGTCGGCGATCAGGTCCTCCTCGTCCTCGATGCCCACCGACAGCCGGACGAGATCGTCGGTGACTCCGAGGGTGGCCCGGACCGACGCGTCCAGTCCGGCGTGCGACGTGATGGCTGGGCGAGTGATCAACGTGTCGACTCCGCCGAGGCTGGGCGCCACCGCGGGCAGTGTCAGCGCCGACAGCATGGTCTCGGTCGCCGGCACGCCGCCGGCCAGCCGGAAGCTCAGCATCCCACCGAACCCGGTCAGCAGTTCGGCCGCGTGCGCGTGGTCGGGGTGGTCCGGCAGCCCGGCGTAACCCACAGCGGAAACCTTCGGGTGGCCGGCCAGGTAGGTGGCGAGCGCCAACGCGTTCGCGTTCTGCTGCCGCACCCGCACGCCGAGCGTCTTCAGGCTCCTGGCCAGCAGGTAGGCGGCGTGCGGGTCGAGGCTGCCGCCGTACAGGTTGAGCGTGTGCCGCACCTCCTCGACCCGCCGGCGCGACCCGGCGACGCTGCCCGCGACCACGTCGGAGTGCCCGTTCAGGTACTTCGTCGCACTGTTGAACACCAGGTCGAAGCCGGCGACGACCGGCCGGAAGTTGACCGGCGACGCGAACGTGTTGTCGACCACGCTGGTTAGGCCGTGCGCACGCGCGAACTCGACGATCTCCCGCAGCCTGCCGACCCGCATCAGCGGGTTCGTGATGGTCTCGACCAGCACGGCCTTGGTCGCCGGGGTCACCGCCGCGGCCCACGAGTCGGGATCCTGGGTGTCGATCACCGAGAACGTCCAGCCGAGCCGCGCCGCGTGCTTGTTCAGGAAGTCGTGTGTGCCGCCGTACAGACAGTCACCGACGAGCACGTGGTCGCCCGTGCCGAGCAGCGTGTGCAGGATCGTCGTCACGGCGGCCATGCCGGACGACGTGGCGACCGCGGCGTCCGCGCCCTCGAGCGCCGCGAGCTTGTCGTGCAGGTAGCTCTGCGTCGGCGTCGAGTTCAGGCGGTGGTATTTGATGTCGTGGTAGTCCTCACCCGGTTCGCTGGTGAACACCGTGCCCTGGAAGATCGGGAACACGACCGAGCCCTCCGGCCCTGGCACCCGCTCGCCACCGTGGACCGCGAGAGTGTCGAAACGCATGTGGGTCTCCCTCCTAGCGGCCGGCCACCCAGCCACGCTCGAGCCTACGTCGAGACTCGAGCGATTTCCCGGTCACTGACGACCGTCTGACAGGTGGGACAGACGGTCGGTCGAGGCACGCTCGACCTTTCCGGGGAACCGCCCAATTCGGCCTAGCCTCGTTCGTGGCAGCGACAGAAATCGGGGCCCCGTAACGATGCTCGCTCCGCTCGGAAAGGACATCCTCACCATGGCGACAGAATCCCTCGGCCGCGAGGAACTCATCGACGCGTACCGGGTGATGCGGACCATTCGCGCGTTCGAGGAACGGGTGCACACCGAGATCCCCAACGGAGACATCCCGGGCGCCGTGCACCTCTACGCGGGGCAGGAGGCCGTCGCGGCCGGCGTGTGCGACGCGCTCGACGACGGCGACTTCATCGCCTCTACGCACCGCGGCCACGGCCACGCGATCGCGAAGGGCTGCGACGTCACCGCGATGATGCTCGAGCTGTACGGCAAGGTCGGCGGGCTGTGCAACGGCAAGGGCGGCTCGATGCACATCGCCGACTTCGAGAAGGGCATGCTCGGCGCCAACGGCGTGGCGGCCGGGGGCGCGCCGCTCGCGTGCGGGTCGGCCCTGTCGGCGAAGGTACTGAACCGGGACCAGGTCTCGGTCGCGTTCGTCGGCGACGGCGCGGCGAACCAGGGGTCGTTCGCCGAGAGCCTGAACCTCGCGATGGTGTGGCAGCTACCCGTCGTGTTCGTCGTCGAGGACAACTTCTACGCACAGGCCACAGGTACCCGCTACCACCTGCAGGGCCTGGACGTCGCGCGTCGCGCGGAGGCGTTCGGCATGCCGGCGGAGATCGTCGACGGCACCGACTACTTCGCCGTGCGCGCCGCCTCGGACGCCGCGATCGCCCGCGCCCGCAACGGCGGTGGCCCGTCGCTGATCGAGTGCAAGGCCGGTCGGTTCTTCGGCCACATGGAGGGTTTCGACGGTCAGGGTTACCGCGGCGAGGGCGAGGTCGACGCGCTGCGGTCCGAAAAGGACCCGATCAAGCTCTTTGTCGGCAAGGCGACGCTCACCGAGGCTGAGACGTCCGAAGTGGACGTCACGGTCGAGGCGGCCATCGAGTTGGCGGTCGTGACCGCCAAGGCGGCGCCGGAGCCAGACGTCAGCGAGTTGCTCACCGACGTGTACGTGTCCTACTGAGACGCCAGGAGAGACGGAAATGACCGAGCCGCAACGCGTCCTGTCGTATCTGGAGGCGCTGAACGAGGCGCTCGCGCAGGAGATGGAGCACGACCCGAGTGTGGTCGTGTTCGGTGAGGACAACATCGGCGGGACGGGCTGTGACGGCACGCTCGGCCACGCCTGGGGCCCCACCCGGGGTCTGCACGTGAAGTTCCCGGACAAGGTGTTCGACGCGCCCATCACCGAGGCGGCGTTCGTCGGCGCCGCGGTCGGCGCGGCCGCCACCGGGCTCCGGCCGGTCGCGGACCTGCTGTTCGTCGACTTCGCCGGCGTCTGCTTCGACCAGATCCTCAACCAGGCGGCCAAACTGCGTTACATGGTCGGCGGCAAGGCCAAGGTGCCGCTGGTGCTGCGGGCCATGTGGGGCACCGGCATGCGGCGCGGCGCGCAGCACTCGCAGGCGCTGTACTCGCTGTTCACCCACATCCCGGGTCTGAAGGTCGTCGCGCCGTCGAACCCGGCGGACGCCAAGGGTCTGCTGGCCGCGTCGATCCAGGACGACGACCCGGTGATCTTCTTCGAGCACAAGCTGCTGTACTTCGGCAGCCGCGGCGTGGTGCCGACCGAGCGGTACACCATTCCGCTCGGTGTCGCGAAGACCGTCCGCGAGGGCGACGACGTCACGATCGTCGCCATCGGCCGGATGGTCAACGAGGCCGTCGCCGCCGCGGAACAGCTTGCGGCGGAAGGCATCCACGCCGAGGTCATCGACCCGCGCACGCTCTCGCCGTTCGACTTCGACGCGGTGTACGCCAGCGTGGAGAAGACCTCGCGGCTGGTCGTGGTGGACGAGTCCAACCCGCGCTGCAGCATCGCGACCGACATCGCGGGCAACGTCGCCGAGAACCGGTTCTCCGCGTTGTCCGCCGCGGTCCGCACGGTCACCGGGCCGCACGCGCCGGTGCCGTTCTCCGCCGCGCTCGAGGACGCGTTCCCGCCTAACGCCAGCAAGATCGTCGACGCCGTCCGCTCCACCCTTCCGAGTTCCCTCACCAGCAAGGCATCCTGAGGAGTTGACCATGTCCGACCACCCCAACGTCCAGCTCATGGAAAAGGTGTACGCGTCCTTCGGCACCGGCGACGTCGAGACCGCCGCCACCTACTGGCACGAGGACTCGGTCCACCACTACCCCGGGCGCAACCCGCTGTCCGGCGAGCACGTCGGCATCAAGGACTCCACCGCGTTCGCGAACAAGATGTGGGAGCTGACGAACGGCAACATGCGCATGGACGTCAAGGAGATCGGCGGCAGCGACAACCACGCGTTCGCCATCCTGGAGACGCACTACGAGCGCAAGGGCCTCGTGCTCGACATGGCGTTCATCAACGTGGCGAAGATCGTCGACGGGAAGATCAAGGAGTTCTGGACCTACCCGAACGACGTGTACGCCGTCGACGAGTTCTGGAACGCGTGAGCCGTATGAAGATCATCGCAATTGGCGGCAGCGTCACCGGCCTGGCCGCGGCGGCGGCCCTGTCCGACCGCGGCCACGAGGTGGTGGTGCTGGAGCGCGAGTCGACCGAGCCACCGTCCACACTGGACGAGGCGGCGAACGGCTGGGCGCGCCCGACCGTGCCGCAGGCCGCGCACTCGCACGCCTTCGGCTCGCGGGGCACGAACATCCTGCGGGAGAACCTGCCGGACGTGTACGCGGCACTGGTCGAGGCCGGCGCGGGCGAGGTCAACCTGGCGAACTTCACGCCGCCGACGCTCGGCCCGGTCGAGCGGATTCCGTCGGACGACCTGCTCAACATGCTGACGGTGCGCCGGTCCACGTTCGAGTGGGTGCTGCGCCAGCAGGCGCTCGGGCGGGACGGGGTCTCGCTGCGCACCGGCGCGACCGTTCGCGGTCTGGTCACCGACGGCGACCGGGTCACGGGTGTGCGGCTGGACGACGGCACCGAGCTGACCGCGGACCTGGTGCTCGACACCAGCGGCCGCAAGACGTCGTCGGCGAAGTGGCTGGCGGAGGCCGGGTTGCCGGTTCCTGAGGCCCAGAGCGAAAGCTGCCGGATCACCTACTACACCCGTTACTACCGCAGGCTTTCCCCGCAGCCTCCCGGCCCGTTGAACCGCGGGTTCGGCGCCGGTGGCATGTGGGACAGCTACACGGCCGTGCTGTTCCTCGGCGAGGGCGACACGTTCTCCATCTCGATCGGTGTGCTGCCGGACGACAAGCCGATGAAGAACCTGCGTGAGGAGGCGGCGTTCACCGCCGCGATCCAGGCGACCGGGATGCTCGCGGGCTGGGTCGCGCCGGGTAACTCCGAGCCGATCTCGCCGGTCTACGCGATGGGTGGGCTGGACAACAGCTCGCGCTTCGTCGACCCCGGCGCGGACCGGCTGACGCAGGGCTTCTACGCCATCGGCGACTCGGTGTGCACGACGAACCCGGCGAACGGGCGCGGCGTTTCCCTTGCCCTGGCGCACGTGTACGAGCTGGCGGGCCTCCTCGAGGCGCACCCGACGGTGGACCGGGGCCAGGCGGCCAAGTTCGCCGGCGCCACCAGGGGTCTGCTCGCGCCGTGGCTCGGCGAGGCCATCGCCAACGACCGAGGTCGGGCCGGGCTGTGGGAGGCCGTCGCGGCCGGTGAGCGGCCGCAGCTGCCGCCGCCGGGCGTGGTGCACTTCGGTATCGCGGTCGCGGCGTCCATAAAGGACGTCGAGGTCTGGCGTCGGGTCGCGCAGGTGATGATGTCGCTGGTGTCGCCTGCCGAGCTGTACGCGAACGAGGAGATGGCCGGCCGGATCGGCAAGGCACTCGCCGGCGGTCCGCCGCCGCAGCTACCCGGCGCGAGCCGCGCGGAGCTGGTCGCCGCCATCGCGGGAGCGTCCGGCGAGGCTGCCGAGCAGGCTGCCTGACACAGCCAATTACGCCGGTGACGTCGCGTGTTCCGCGACGTCACCGGCGCTTCGCTGAGGGGAGAAGGCCGTGCGGGTAGCGGTGTTCGGCTCGACCGGCGGCACCGGGCGCAGCGCGATCGCGCAGGCGCTCGGGGTCGGCGACAAGGTGACGGCGCTGGCGCGACGGCCTGACGCGCTCGCCGAGTTCGGCGAGAAGATCAACGTGGTGACGGGCGACGTGCTCGACCCGTCGGCCGTGAGCCGCGCGGTGGCGGGCGCCGAGGTGGTGATCTCCGCGCTGGGCATCGGAATGCACCGGCACGCCACCACCGTCTACTCGCAGGGCACGGCGAACATCGTCGAGGCGATGCGTTCGGAGGGCACGCGGCGGCTGCTGGTCGTGTCGACGGCGTCGCTCGAACTGCCCGCGCCGCGCCGGTTCCCGGAGTGGTTCCTCGCGAAGTTCGTGCTGCACAAGGTGCTCGCCAAGCCGTACGCGGACATGGCGGTGATGGAGCAGCGGATCCGGGACAGCGACGTGGACTGGACACTCGTCCGCGCCGCGCGGCTGACCAAGGGCGCGGTGACCGGCGTCTACCGCACGGCCGTCGACGAGAAGCTGCCCGGCGGCTGGTCGATCTCCCGCGCGGACGTGGCCCACTACTGCCTGACTCACGCCGCGGACGCGTCAACCTTCGGCCGAATAGTAGAGATCGCCTACTGACGGAAAATGCCACCTTCGATATTCGAAGGTGGCACTTCTGTCGGTGGTCAGTCCTTCTTGAAGTTCGGGGGCATCTGCGGCGGCGGGCCGAGCGGGCCGGACAACTGGATGTTGGCGACCGCCCAGCCGGCGTCCCCCTTGACGGCGATCAGCGTGAGGCGGAACGAGCCGCCGGTGTCGTGGCCCTGGAACGAGGTCTCCTGCTTCTGCGCGCCGACCACGACCGCGGTGTCGCCGTAGACGCGCACCGACGGCTCCAGCACCTCGAACGCGCTGTTCGTCAGGCCGCCGCCGCGGTAGCGTCCGGTCCACTGCTGCTTGGTCAGCACGAAACCGAGTGGCCCGATGCCGTTGAAGTCTTCGGTGAGCAGACCGCCGAGGCCGTCGGCGTCCTCAGCCAGCTCCGCCTTCACCCAGCGCTGGACCAGATCGAGGACATCATTTTCGCTCATCGGGCATTCTCCGTTTCGGGGGTCGGGAAATCCGGCGACACTTCCATTGAACCAGCGTCGGACGACGATAACTCAAGGAGTACTTGGAAGCGCGACGAGAACACGGGTGAATACGCGGCGTCAGCACTAAGCTCAGTTCTTGCCTGAATTTCGCCGTCTCCCGCGGAAGGCCGCGCTCATGACCGCAACTCTTGCCACCGATGCCGGCCCCTCCGTCGACCGGGAGACCGGTTCCTCGCTCACCGGCTCCGCACTCGTCTCGGCCGTGCTGTTCGCCGCCAGCCTCGTCATCGGGGTGATCTTCGCGGGCAGCCCGTACTCCTCACCGTTCGGCGACGACGCGGCCCTGCAGACGTTCTACACCGACCACGTGACACTGCTGCAGTGGGTCGCGTTCCTCCAGTTCGGCTCGGCGATCGCGCTCGCCGTGTTCACCGGGGTGCTCGTGGCGCGCCTGCGCAGGGTGGCGCCCGGGTTCGCGGCGCTCACCTACACCGCGGCGGCCGGCGGCGTCATGGCCGCGCTGTTCCTCGGGCTCAACTCGGTGGTGCAGTGGGCGATGTCGCACCCGAGCGTCATCGAGCTGGCTCCGGTCCGGCGTGGGCTGCACTACCTGTTCTTCGGCCTCGGCGGCTTCGCGCACGTGGCCGCGATCGGCGTGCTGGTCGGCGCGGTGAGCGTCATCGCGCTGCGGGCCAAGCTGGTGCCTGGCTGGCTCGTCGTCGCCAGCCTGGTCGTCGCGGTCCTCGCGCTCGCGTCGCCGCTGACGTTCGTCACCGAGTCGACCACCCTGCTGATCCCGCTCGGCCGGTTCCCGGCGCTGTTGTGGCAGGTCGCGGTGGCTTTCCTGCTGCCGGTCGTGGCGCGGTCGAGCGTGCGGCCGGCACGCTAGGCGGGGCCCTGATCCCAGCCCGTCCGGGATCGCAGGCCGATGCCGTCGGGACGCGAATAACCGAGAGTTCCTCCTGAGCCGTGGCTCGTCACGCCGGTGACATGCCTTCAGGAGGACAGATTCGACATGGGAACCTCGAGCGGCGCAGGCCGGCAACAGCACGGCGACGACACCATCGCGATCGTGGGTATGGGTTGCCGGTTCCCTGGCGACGTCACGTCACCTGCCGAGTTCTGGCAGTCCCTTGTGGACGGTGTGGACGCGATCAACGAGGTGCCTGACGAGCGTTGGAGCCACTACGAGTCCGGTAGCGCCGAGAATGCGGCGGCGGTACGCAGGACCACCCGGCTCGGCGGCTTCGTGTCCGATGTGGACGGTTTCGACGCCTCGTTCTTCGGCATCTCACCGCGCGAGGCCGCGCTGATGGACCCGCAGCAGCGGATGGCGCTCGAGGTGAGCTGGGAGGCCCTCGAACACGCCGGGATCGTGCCGGCCGCGCTCGCCGGCACCGACACCGGCGTCTACATCGGCGTGAACACCGACGACCACGGCCGCAGGCTGCTCGAGGACCTGCCGAGGATCGAGGCGTGGACCGGCATCGGGTCGTCGATGTGCGCGGTCGCCAACCGGGTGTCCTACGCGCTGGACCTGCGCGGGCCGAGCATGGTCGTCGACACGGCGTGCTCCGCCTCGCTGGTGGCGGTACACCTTGCCGCACAGGCGTTACGTGCCGGCGAGGTCCCGGTCGCCGTGGCCGGCGGCGTCATGCTGATGATCGCGCCGGGCCTGACCATGGTCATGGACTCGGCGGGCGCGCTCGCCCCGGACGGCCGGTCCAAGTCGTTCGACGCCGCCGCCGACGGCTACGGCCGTGGCGAGGGCTGCGGCATGGTCGTGCTCAAGCGGCTGGCAGACGCCCACCGCGACGGCGACCGGGTGCTCGCGGTGATCCGGGGCAGCTCGGTCGCCCAGGACGGCAAGACCGACGGGATCATGGCGCCCAGCCGTGAGGCGCAGGAGTACATGCTGCGCCAGGCGTGCTGGCAGGCCGGCGTCGGCCCGGAGTCGGTGGACTACGTGGAGGCGCACGGCACCGGCACCAGGGCGGGCGACCCGATCGAGGCGGGCGCCCTCGCCGCGGTCTACGGCACCGGCCGGCCGACCGACCGGCCGTGTCTGATCGGCTCGGTCAAGACCAACATCGGACACCTGGAAGCCGCGTCCGGCATCGCCGGCATCATCAAGGCGGTGCTCGCGATCGAGCACGCGGCCATCCCGCCGAGCCTCAACTTCGACGACCCGAACCCCGACATTCCTTGGGGGCAGTCGGGTCTGCGGGTGGTCACCGAGCTGACCCCGTGGCCCAGCACCGGCGGCCCGCGCCGCGCTGGCGTGTCCGGGTACGGCTACGGCGGCACCATCGCCCACCTCGTCCTCGAACAGGCCCCGCTGGTGGAGACGCTGCGTCCGGCGCTGGACCGGGGCACCGCGCTGCGGGTCTACCCGCTGTCCGGCGCCTCGCCGGACGCCGTACGTGCCTACGCCGGGTCGCTGGCCGAGTGGCTGACGGCCGACGGGCTGCGTGCGTCCGGCGCGGAACTGGCCGACATCGGCTACACGCTGACCCAGCGGCGTTCCCACCTCGGCTACCGCACCGGCGTCGTCGCCGCCGGCCAGGAGGAGCTGATCGCGCGGCTGCGTCAGGTCGGCATGGACGAGCCGGGCGACGGGCTGACCTCGGGCCGCGCGCTGAAGGGCGCCGCCAAGGGCGCGGTGTGGGTGTTCTCCGGGCACGGCTCGCAGTGGATCGGCATGGGCCGTGAGCTGCTCGCCACCGAGCCCGCGTTCGGCCGCGTGCTCGACGAGCTGGAGCCGATCTGTCTCGAGGAGATGGACGTCTCGCCGCGCAAGGCGCTGCTGGAAGGCGACCTCCGCGACACCGACCGCATCCAGATGCTGATCTACGCGACGCAGGTGGCGCTCGCCGAGGTCTGGTACGAGCGCGGGCTGCGGCCCGCCGCCGTGATCGGGCACTCGGTCGGCGAGATCGCCGCCGCCGTCGTCGCGGGCGTGCTCGACGTCGCCGACGGCGCCCGGCTGATCTGCCGCCGGTCCACGCTGCTGCGCAAGGTGGCCGGCATCGGCGGCATGGCCATGGTCAACCTGTCGTTCGACGAGGCGAACGAGCGGCTCGCCGGACATGACGGCGTGGCCGCGGCGATCGCCGCCGCGCCGGGCTCGACGGTGATCGCCGGCGACATGACCGCCATCGACGCCGTGGTCCGGCAATGGACCACGGACCCGAACCTGAACGTCCAGCGCGTCAACTCCGACGTCGCGTTCCACAGCCACCACATGGACCAGCTCGTCGACGACCTCGCAGCGGCGGCGGCGGACCTCACGCACAACGCGCCCACGCTGCCGATCTACTCGACGTCCCAGGAGGACCCGAGGTCCGACGTCGAGCGGGACGGCGCCTACTGGGCGGGCAACCTGCGCAACCCGGTGCGGTTCGCGGCCGCGGTCAGCGCGGCGCTCGCCGACGGCTACCGGGCGTTCGTGGAGATCTCTCCGCACCCGGTGGTGGCGTACTCGATCAACGAGGTGCTCACGGCGGAGCGCGTCGACGACGCGGTCGTCGCGCACACGTTGCGCCGCAACCGCCCTGAGCAGGCCACCCTGCTGGACAACCTGGCCAACCTGCACTGCCACGGGGTGGCGGTGGACTGGTCGGCCGGCAACTCCGGCGGCCGGCTGGTGTCGTTGCCGGTCATCGCGTGGCAGCACCGCGAGCACAAGCTGGACGGGCCGAGCCGTGCGGAGAGCCGGTCCCGGCTGCACGACGTGGACAGCCACACGCTGCTCGGCTCGCCGCTGACCGTCAACGGCACCTCGACCGTCCGGGTCTGGCAGACCTGGCTGGACCACGGCAGCCGGCCCTACCCCGGCGACCATCCGGTGCAGGGCACGGAGATCATCCCGGCCGCGGTGCTGCTCAACACGTTCTTCGCGGCCTCGGCGGGCCACGCGCTCACCGACGTCTCGCTGCGCGTGCCGGTCTCCGTCGCGTCCCCGCGTGAGCTGCAGGTCGTCGCCATGGACGGCACGCTGCGGCTGCCGGGCGACGGGAGCGAGGACGAGCGGGGCGACGACTGGCTGACCCACACCACCGCCGCCGTGCCCGCCGTCGCCGACATCGTCGGCTCGCAGAGCATCCCGCTCGAGGAGCTGCGTGGCCGCTGCGCCGAGCGGCTCGACTCCGAGTTCGTGATCGACCGGCTCGCGTCGATCGGCGTCGCCGCCATGGGTTTCCCGTGGCAGATCAACCGGATCCGGCGCGGCACGGACGAGCTGTTCGTCCGCGTGGTCACCGACCCGGCCGGCACCCTGCCGGAGACCTGGGCGTCCATTTTGGACGCCGCGCTGTCCGCGGCGTCGGTGGTGTTCCCCGGTCCGGCGACACTGCGCATGCCCGCGCACATCCGTCAGGTCAGCATCGGCGGCCGGCCGCCCGCCGACGCGGTGATCAGCGTGCGCCTGCGGTCCGGCTCGACCGACACCGTCGACGTGACCATCGCGGCGCCCGACGGCACCGTGGTGGCCCGGCTCGACGGGCTGCGCTACGGCGTGCTGGACGGCGACGTCGGCGCCCCGGCCAGCCCGCGACGGCTGGTCCACCAGGTCGCGTGGCGGCCGTTCGAGCTGCCGAAGCGCGCTCGTGGCCGACTGCCGCTCGTGGTGTTCGTCGGCAACCGGCCGCTCGCCGAGGAGCTGGGCGCCTCGCTCGCCGAGTCCGGTGTCACCTGGCTCGCCGTCGACGACGCCGAGGAGTTGGCCGGTCTCCGGGACCGGCTCACGCCGGCCAGCGTGGTCATGGTCGCGCCCCGACCCGGCGACGACGCGTGGTCCGGTTCGCTCGCCGCGACGTGGCTGGTGACCAGGACCGCGCAGACGCTCGCCGCGTTGCCGCCGGAGCGCAGGCCCAAACTGTGGTGCCTGACCAGGGGCGTGCGGGAGGCGGAGAGCCTGACCGCGGTCGGCGAGTCCGCGCTGTGGGGCCTCGGCCGGGTGCTGTCCGGCGAGTACCCGGACCTGTGGGGCGGCATCGTCGACGTGCCGGCTGACGACCCGCTCGGCAGCGTCGCCACGCTGCGCAAGGTGCTCACCGCCCGGCCCGCCGACGACGTGCTCGCGGTGCGCGGCAACGGTGTCGAGGTCGCCAGGCTCACCACGCTGGACGACTCGACGAGCCGGCTGCCGGTGGCGTGCCGGCCGAACGGCACGTACCTCATCACCGGCGGGCTCGGCGTGCTCGGGCTTGAGGTGGCGGCCTGGCTCGCCGGTCGGGGCGCCCGCAGGCTGGTGCTGGCCGGGCGCACCGCGTTGCCGCCGAGGAGCCTCTGGGACGACATCGACCCGGCGAGTAACCCCGCGCTCGCCGCGCGGATCGAGTCGGTGCGGGCGCTGGAGGCCGCCGGTGTCACGGTGCTGACCGTCGCGCTGGACGTGAGTGATCGGGCGCAGGCGGCGAAGCTCGCGTCGATCGGTGACCTGCCGCCGATCCGCGGCATCGTGCACGCGGCCGGTGTGCTGGACAACCGGATGGCCTCGGCTGTCGACGAGGAGTCGCTCGCGACGGTCATGCGGCCGAAGGTCCTTGGCGCACAGGTGTTGCACGAGCTGTTCCCGCCCGGCAGCCTGGACTTCCTCGTGCTGTTCTCGTCGGCCGGCCTGCTGCTCGGGCTGCCGGGGCAGACCAGCTACGCCGCCGGCAACGCGGTGCTCGACGCGCTCGCCGTCCACCGGCGGGCCGGCGGCCACCGGGACACGCTCAGCATCGGCTGGACGTCGTGGCGCGGCCTCGGCATGTCGACCTCCTCGGAGGCCATCGACGCCGAGCTGTCGGCCAGGGGCACCGCCGACATCACCGCGGCGGAGGCGTTCCGCTCGTGGGAGTACGCGGAGCGGCACGACGTCGCGCACGTCGCGGTGCTGCGGACGATCCCGTTGCTGCCCGGCATGCGGCGCCCGTCGCTGCTGTCGGAGCTGACCGCGGAGGAGCCGGTCGCGGCCGCGCAACCCGCGTCGGCCGCGCCGTGGGCCACCATGCGCGACGACGAGCTGCGCGACTACCTGCTCACCGAGGTGTCCGGGCAGGTGGCCGGCGAGATGAAGCTGGCGGTGGAGGAGCTGGACATTCGCCGGCCGCTGATCGAGATGGGCCTCGACTCGGTGATGACCCAGATCGTCCGTGCCCGGCTGGAGCGGCGGTTCCGGGTGAGCCTGCCCGCCACACTGCTGTGGAACCGGCCGACCGTGCAGGCGATCAGCGACTTCCTCGCCGAGCTGCTCACCCCCGACCGCGGCGCGGCGGTGTCGGACAACGAGCCGGAGACGCCGCCCGCGCCCGCGGTCGCGGCGTGAGTGGAGGGAACATGATGCGGGACGGTGTGACGCCCTGGCCGGCGGAGTTCGCCGAGCTGTACGTGCGGGAGGGCTACTGGCGTGGCCAGCCGCTCGGCCACTGGATGTGGACCTGGGCCGACCGGGACGGCGATCGGGTCGCGGTCGTCGACGGTGACGTGCGGGTCAGCTACCGGCAGCTCGCCGAGCACGCCGACGCGTTGGCCGCCCGCCTGCTAGACCTCGGCCTACGCGACGGCGACAACATCCTCGTGCAGCTCCCGAACCGCTGGGAGTTCGTCGCGCTTTTCCTCGCGTGCCAACGGATCGGCGTGGCGCCCGTGCTCGCCCTGCTCGCGCACCGGGAGCATGAGCTTCGTTACCTCGCCGAGCTGGCCGACGTGAAGGCGATCGTCGTGCCGGACCGCTGGCACAGGTTCGACCACCAGCGGATGGCCGTCGATCTTGCCGCGTCGCTGGTCGACCCGTGTTCGGTCATCGTGCTTGGCTCGGCTGACAGGTCCACTGTGGACCTTCGGACGTTGCTGACCTTGTCCGAGGACTCTGGTTCGTTGCGGACCCGCTTGGACGCGATCGCGCCGGATCCCGGCGCGGTGGCGTTGTTCCTGCTGTCCGGTGGCACCACCGGCACGCCGAAGATCATTGCCAGGACGCACAACGACTACGAGTACAACGCGCGGCGGAGTGGCGAGGTGTGCGACTTCTCCGAGGACACCGTGTACCTGGTTACTTTGCCGATGGGGCACAACTTCCCGTTCGGCTCACCGGGCATCCTCGCGACGCTCATCCACGGCGGCCGGGTGGTGATGCTGGGCTCGCCCAAGCCGGAGAAGGCGTTCCCGCTGATCGAGCGGGAGCGCGCGACGGTGACCTCTCTCGTGCCGGCGATCGCGTACCGGTGGGTCGAGGCCGCCGTCGCCGGCGGGCACGACCTGTCGTCGCTGCGGCTCGTGCAGGTCGGCGGTTCTGTGTTGGACCCGGCGTTCGCGGCACGCGTGGGCCCGGCGCTCGGTGCGACGCTGCAGCAGGTGTACGGCATGGCGGAGGGCCTGCTGAACTACACGAGGCCGGACGACCCGGTAGCGGTCATCGTGCGCACGCAGGGCCGCCCGATCAGCGACGCCGACGAGATCCTGATCGTCGACGAGCAGGGCGCGCAGGTGCCGGACGGCGAAACCGGTGAGCTGCTGACGCGCGGCCCGTACACGCCGCGGGGATACTTCAAGGCGCCGGAACACAACGCGAAGGCGTTCACCCCCGATGGCTGGTACCGCAGCGGCGACCTGGTGCGCCGCGAGGAGAGCGGCAACTTCGTGGTCGCCGACCGCGTGAAGGACCTGATCAACCGCGGCGGCGAGAAGATCTCCGCGCCAGAGGTCGAGGCCGTGGTCGACACGCTGCCGCAAGTCCGCCGCGCGGTAGCGATCCCGCTACCGGACCCGGAGTACGGCGAGCTGGTGTGCGTGTGCGTGGTGCTCCACCCTGGACAGTCGCTGACGCTTTCGCAGGTGCACGACTTGTTCGTGGCTACCGGCGTGGCGAAGTTCAAGATCCCCGAGCGACTGGAGATAGTGGCGGACTTCCCACTGACGCCGGTGGGCAAAGTCGACAAGAAGGCGCTCCGCGCGTCAGTGCAAGCGGGCGCGGCTGAGCAGGCGGCTTAAGGGCCGTGAAAGGCGCGTTTAGGGCACTGGTCCTGGATCCACCGGTGAATGATTTGGTGGGTGCGTGTCGGGAGCGGGCAGATGCCCTTTGACCTGGGAGAATGGGACTTGTCGAAGGTTCCAGGATCCCGAGTGGAAGGGCATCTGCC